>Ga0182024_10000291_pt1 | contig 127262 bp, 132 predicted proteins | sample P32metaG_FD_120480 | JGI IMG/M metagenome (GOLD analysis project Ga0182024, IMG submission 120480) | Permafrost microbial communities from Stordalen Mire, Sweden - P3-2 metaG (Illumina Assembly) | ecosystem: Environmental > Terrestrial > Soil > Wetlands > Permafrost | place: Sweden: Stordalen... | reverse complement strand
GCTCGAGGAGCTCTCGGGGCGTCGCCTGGGTCTCGAGCTCGACGACGACGTTCAGGTACGGGCCTTGGGAGGGGCCACCGACGGGCTCGGTCTCGTAGAGCGGCGAGACGCGGTGCTGGTCGCCCGCGGCGACCACGGCGACGCCGCTGCGCAGGAGGGCGACGCGATCGCCGAGGTTGCTCCCGAGCGACAGGTACGCGAGCACCTAGCGCGCGAGGCGCCGTCGGACCGCGACGGTCACGACGTCGAGAGGCACGGGCGGGCGCAGCTTGGCGATCGCGACCGTCACGGCGAGCACCCGCGTGTCCGCGTCGAGCACCGCGCGCCCCACGACCTCGCACGCCGCCTCGAGCAGCCTCGGTCGGGCCGCCGCCAGGGCGTCGACCGCCGCCGCGCAGAGCTCGGCGTAGTTCGCAGTGTCCGCGAGGTCGTCGCTCGCCGCGGCCGCGCCGGCGTCGAGCTCCACGTCGAGGTCGATCGTGAGCGGCTGGGCGCGCGATCGCTCCTCGTCGAGCACCCCGCAGATCGCGACGACCCGGAGGCCGCGGACCTCGAGGAGGTCCGTCACTTCACCGTGTCGGGCGCCGGTCGATCCGAGTCCGCGACGAGGGCCCGGCCGTCGGGCCCCATCGACCGCTCGAAGAGGTGCTCGACGGCGCTGACCGACGCGGGGCCCTGGGCGATGCGCCCCGACCACGCGAGGTAGCCCGCGACCACGCCCATCACCCGGTCCCCGAGCTCGTCGCCGTGCAGCAGCACCTTGCGGCCCGCGCTGAGCGACTTGTCGAGGTCGAAGTAGCACTCCCGCAGCGCGGGCCGGCGGTCGCCGACCGTCGGGATCGGGTAGTGGCCGTAGGGGAGCTCGTGCGCGTCGTAGGCGGGCAGGTTCGACGGCGCTGCCAGCAACGAGATGATCCGGTCGAAGCCCTGCGCGCGCAGCCACAGCAGCTCCTCCTCGCGCCGCACCTTGCGGTGCGACGCGCCGAAGCCACCAGGTCGCTCCGACACGGCGAACCGGTCCCGGATCACCCAGGTGAAGTTGCGCGGGCTGATGCCCGCTGCCCATTTGCCCTTCATGCTGCCTCCCCATCAGACACGAGCGACGCCGCCTGCACCGTGGCGGCGACGTCGTGCACGCGCACCACATCGACCCCGCACACCATCGCCCAGACCGCGACGGCGAGCGAACCCTCGAACCGATTTTCGGCGTCGAGCGGCCCGCCATGCGGCAGCGCGCCCAAGAACCGCTTCCTACTCGCGCCGACAAGGACGCCGAATCCCTCGTCGTGCGCCGTGGCGCACAGCTCGTCGAGGTGCGCGAGGAGCGCGAGGTTCTCCGCGGCGGACTTGCCGAAGCCGATCCCCGGGTCGACGTAGACCTCCGCCACGCCGAGCTCGCGCGCTGCGCGCGCGGCGTCGAGCACGTGGGCGGCCACCTCGCCGACGACCCCAGGGCCCATCGGCGGGTCGGCCCTCGCCGCGGGGATCCCCCGGTGGTGCATGGCGACCCAGCCGACCCCGAGCTCGGACGCGAGCGGCGCGAGCCTCCCGGCGACGTCGTTGAGCAGCGTGGCGCCGGCATCCACCGCGGCCCTCGCGACGGCGGGCTTGGTCGTGTCGACCGACACCCTCGCGGCCCCGGCGAGTCCTGCCACGACCGGCACGACCCGGGCGAGCTCGACGTCCTCTGCGACGGGCGTGGCCCCGGGCCTCGTCGACTCCCCGCCCACGTCGAGCACCGCCGCGCCCTCGGCCGCAAGCACGCGTCCTCGGTCGATCGCCTCGTCGACCCCCGGCGCCCTCGACGGCGCGAAGAACGAGTCGGGGGTCACGTTGACCACGGCCATCACCGCTCTCGCACGCACCGGCCGCTATCGCCTCTTGTGCACGAACGCGAGCGCCTCGGCGCGCGTCGAGGCGTCGGTGCGGAACGTGCCACGCACCGACGACGTCACCGTCGAGGTGCCGGGCTTTCGCACGCCGCGCATGGACATGCACAGGTGCTCGGCCTCGATGACGACGAGCGCGCCGCTCGGCTCGAGCTCCTTGTCGAGGGCGTCGGCGATCTCGACGGTCATCCGCTCTTGGACCTGCAGGCGGCGAGCGAATCCCTCGACGAGGCGTGCGAGCTTCGACAGCCCCGTGATGCGACCGTCCGGGCCGGGGATGTACGCGACGTGCACCTGCCCCATGAACGGGACGAGGTGGTGCTCGCACAAGGACGTGAACGGGATGTCGCGCACCATGACCATCTCGTCGTGCGACGCGTCGAAGGTCACGCGGAGGTGCCGTGCGGGGTCGGCGTCGATGCCCGAGAAGAGCTCCGCGTACATGTCGGCGACGCGACGGGGGGTCTCGCGCAGCCCCTCTCGCTCGACGTCCTCCCCGATCGCATCGAGGAGCTCCGCGACCGCTGCGCGGACGCGCTCGACGTCGACGGCCATCAGCCGCTCGCCTCGGGACCGATGTACGTGTAGACGCCCTGGAGGTTGCGGAAGCGCTCGCCGACGTCAAGTCCGTAGCCCACGACAAACTGCGAGGGGATCGTGAAGCCCACGTACTTCAGCGACTGGGTGACCCGTTGCTCGCCCTCCTTCAGCAGCAGCGCGCAGACCTCAAGGCTGGCCGGCGAGCGGGCGCCCAGGTACCGCCGCAGGTAGTTGAGCGTCAGCCCCGAGTCGACGATGTCCTCCACCACGAGGACGTGGCGGTCGCGCAGGTCGACGTCGAGGTCCTTCACGATCCGGACCACTCCGGAGGTCTTGGTCGCCGTGCCGTAGGACGACACGGCCATGAAGTCGACCTCAACGGGCAGCTCGATGGAGCGGGCGAGGTCGCTCATGAAGAGCATCGCGCCCTTGAGCACCCCGACGAGCAGGGGCGGGGCGGCCGCGTAGTCCTCGGTGATCTTGCGTCCGAGCTCCTGGACGCGCGCGTCCAGGGTCGCGCCGTCCACCACCACGTCACCCAGCGACGCCGCAGCCCACGCCGGCGGGCGGTCGTCGTCGGCCGTCGTCACCCGCGGGAGCGTACCGGCTCAGCCATCGTCCAGTTTGAGGCGCCCTCGCCGTCGCGCGAGGCGGCGACCGCCGCTCACCTCGGTCGCCACCGCATCGCCGAGGACGACGGCCTCCATCCGGTCCACCTCTGCGGCGCTCGGGGGGTGCGAGGCGTCGTCGGTGCCGCGCGCGAGGTCGCGGAGGCGCCGGCGCCGCAGCACCTGGGGGGCGTCGCGCAGGGCCGCGACGTCGCCAGTGTCAGGGACCGCGTCGCGTGCCGCCTCGTCGAGGAAGGCCACCGCGTCGCGGGCGAGCGACGCCTGTCGGGCGAGCACCGGCACGAGGTCGCGCGCCGCGACGCGGTTGAGCTCGGGGAGGACGCGCGCGCGGACGAGGTTCCGCTTGTGGGAGAGGTCGAAGTTGGAGCCGTCGACCACGACGTCGACGCCCTCGGCCGCGACGAGCTCGCGCACCTCGCGGCGGCGCAGTCCGAGGAGTGGCTTTGTCGACGGCGACATCGCGGCGAGCCCGTCGAGCCCAGCACCTCGCAGCAGGTTGAGGAGCACGGTCTCTGCCTGGTCGTCCATCGTGTGGCCGGTGAGCGCGTCCGCGGGCAGCGCCGCGCGCCGTGCGGAACGGGCCCGCGCCTCAAGATTGGGACCGGAGGCGATCACCGCGGCGTGCGAGGCGTACGCGAGTCCGAGCCGCATCGCAAGCGCGCCGACGCGGTCGCCCTCTGCCTCGCTGCCCGCCCGGAGCCCGTGGTCCACGTGGTGCAGCGTCGCGTCCAGCCCAGCCGCAGCGGCGAGGAGGGCGAGCCCGCAGGAGTCCGGGCCACCCGACACCGCGAGGTCCACCGCGGTGCCCGCCGGAGGGAAGCTGCACCGCGCGAGGAGCTCGGTGGCGTCAGACGCTGCGGGCCTCCTCGGCGAGGGTCGTGCGGATGCGCTCGAGCAGGGGCTCGGGCACCCTCGCGCGCGCGCAGTCGGCGATCACGACGCGAAGCTCGGCCTCGAAGTGCACGGCGTCGCCGCAGTACCCGCATCGGTCGAGGTGCTCGGTGATCGTCGCGCGGCGCTCGACGGTGAGCTCGCCATCGAGGTAGGTGTAGAGCGTTGCCAGCGCCTCGTCGCAGTCGACGCCCGATGCGCCGCCGTCCCCGCACGGCTCGTGTCCTGCCATCAGCTCTCCCTCACGTGCTCGGCGCGTCCACGAGGCCCTGCTCGGTCGCATAGGGAGTCAACGCCCGCTGCAGCGCCTTCCTTCCCCGATGGATGCGGCTCATCACCGTGCCGATGGGCACGTCGGTGATCTCGGCGATCTCCTTGTAGCTGAACTGCTCCACGTCGCTCAGGAGCACCGCCAGGCGGAACTGCTCGGGCAGCTCGTCGAGGGCCTCGAGCACCTCGGGGGCGGTCAGCCGCTCGAGGGCGGCATCCTCGGCGCTGCGATCGAGGCCGGAGGCCGCGAGGCGCCGGTACAGGTAGAGGTCCTCGACGTCGTCCAACTCGGTCTCGAGCGGGGAGCGCTGGCGCTTGCGGTACGTGGAGATGTAGGTGTTCGTGAGGATCCTGAAGAGCCATGCCCGCAGGTTCGTCCCCGCCTCGAAGCGCCCGTAGGCCCGGAAGGCCTTGAGGAAGGTCTCTTGGAGCAGGTCCTCGGCGTCCGAGCGGTCGCGCGTCATGCGCAGCGCCGCCCCGTAGAGGGCGTCGGCGTAGACGAGCGCCTCGTCCTGGAACTTCGAGGGGTCCGCCACGTCCACGACGCTACTGGCCCCGCCCACGTCGCGGGCACCGACGCACCGGGGCGTGGCTACCGTGCCGGGGTGGCTCGATCGGACGCGACGAGCACCACGGGCGCCGCCGAGCACGTGGAGCGACGTGGCACCCTCGAGGTCGTCCGTCTCGCGCAGCTCGCCGCGCTCGGCGCCGACGCGATCGTGACCACGCGGCGCGGCGGGGTGAGCGTGGCGCCCTTCGACACCTTGAACCTCGGCGACCACGTCGGCGACGACCCTTGCGCCGTCACCGAGAACCGCCGACGCCTCGCGGCCGCCATGGGCGTCGACCCCGACGGACTGGCCATCGCGCGCCAGGTCCACGGGACCACGAGCGCGGTCGCGCGGCGGGGCAGTGCGATCGGCGTCGCGGACGTCCTCGTCACGGACGATCCGTCGGTCGCGATCTGCGTGCTCGTGGCCGACTGCGTCCCCGTCGTGCTGCTCGACCCCGTCGCGCGCGTGCTCTGCGTGGCGCACGCAGGGTGGCGGGGTACGGCGTCCTCGGTCATCGCCGCCGCCCTCGAGGCGATGACCGGGCTCGGCGCGAGCGCCGCGAGGTGTCGCGCGGCGATGGGCCCGTGCGTCTCGGCGGCCACCTACCAGGTCGGTGACGACGTTGCGCGCGCGCTCGAGGCGGTCGGGTGCGCAGGGGCGGTCACCCCCGACGGCAGCGGACGGTACCTCGCGGACCTCGCCGGGGCCACGCGGACCCAGCTCCTCGGTGCCGGCGTGGCGGCCACAATGATCGACCTGCCGACGTCGTGGACCGACGGGGGTGCGAGGTGGTTCAGCGATCGCGCGCAGCGCCCGTGCGGGCGCTTCGCGCTCGCGGCGAGGCTCCAAGCGCCGCGCTCGTAGCATCGTGGTGGTGACCCACCTGCAGCGAGCGAGCACGTTCGCCTACGGGGGCGTCACCGTCGACCCGGTCGGCGGCACTCTCACGTCGCGCTACCGCCTCGACGACGTCCACTTCACTGAGGTGGCCACCTTCGACTCGGAGGTGGACCTCGCCGCCGAGGGGGTGGCCGCGATGGCCGCCCTCTACCACCTGCTCGCGGGCCTCTCCTACTACAAGGCCGGCGCCGCCCACGTCGTCGAGCTCGGCGACCTCGAGGTCGGGCCCGCCACGAGGGCGCTCCTCGCCGCCGCCCTCGTCGACGGGCTCGGTGAGTTCGCCCTACGCAACGCCCTCGACCTCGATGACGTCGTGCTCCGCGGCGGCGTCGACGCGCCGCGGGTGACGGTGCCCGCGGCGATCACCGGCCCCCTCGTGCCCTTCGGTGGCGGGATCGACTCGATCGTGTCGGCGACGGCCGCGCGCCGCGAGGAGGGGGCGGCGCTGTTCGTCGTCGGGCCACGCGAGGCGCGCTTCGAGGCCATCGAGCAGCCCGCGCGCCAGACAGGGCTGCCCGTCGTCCGCTGCGCCCGCGCCCTCGACGCAGCGCTGCGCGAGTCGACGGCTCGCGGCTACTTCGACGGGCACGTCCCGGTGACGGCGATGGTCTCGGCCCTCGCCCTCGTCGCGGCGGTCGCCCAGCGTCGTGACGCGGTCGTGATGAGCAACGAGCGCTCCTCGTCTTCGCCGACGGTGGTGGTCGACGGGCGCGCGGTGAACCACCAGTGGTCCAAGTCGCTCGCATGCGAGGAGCTGGTGCGCGCGGCGGTCGGGGAGCGTCTCGACGGGGGGCCGTCCTACGCGAGCGCGCTGCGCGACCGCTCCGAGTTGTGGGTCGCCGCGGAGTTCGCGCAGCACGACGAGTACCTCGACACCTTCATGAGCTGCAACCGCGCGTTCCGCCAGGACCCGGCGACCCGAGCGACCACGTGGTGCGGCGAGTGCGACAAGTGCCTCTTCACCGACCTCGTCCTCGCCCCGTTCGTGCCGCGCGCGCGGCTCGAGTCGGTCTTCGGCGGCCGCGAGCCGCTCGGCGACCCACGCCGCTCGCGCGATCTCGAAGTGCTGTGCGGGCTCGTCCAGAACCAGAAGCCCTTCGAGTGCGTCGGCGACGCGGAGGAGTGCGCGAGCGCCCTCGTGGCGGCCGCGGCTCGCGCGGACCGCGCCGACCAGCCCCACCTCGCGTCGCTCGCGGCTCGCTGCGTGGGCGCGCGCCCGCTCGAGGCGCTCCTCCAGCCCGCCGGCCACGCCGACGCGACGGCCCTGCATGCGGCACGCGGTCTCGTTTAACGACCTCGCCGGACGGCGCGTCGGCGTCTTCGGCGTCGGGGTGGAGGGCCGTGCCGCCGTGGCACGGCTGGCCAGCGTCGGCTGCGAGGTGGTGCTCGTCGACGACGATCCCGCCGGCACCGGAACGGCCGACGTGCTCGCGACCACCGAGGGCGGCGCCACCGCCCTCGCGGCCTGCGACGCGATCGTGAAGTCGCCGGGCATCTCGCGATACCGCGACGACGTGGTCGCCCTCGAGCGCGCCGGGGTGCCGGTGCTCGGTGGCGTCGGCATGTGGCTCGAAGAGGCGGACCGCAGCCGGGTGATCTGCGTCACGGGCACAAAGGGCAAGTCGACCGTGACGACCGTCGCCGGGCACCTCGCCCGGCGGCTCGGGACCGAGGCGGTGGTGGCCGGGAACCTCGGTGTGCCGCCGTTCGACGTGGGCCTCGAGCTCGACGGGCGCCTCGTCGTGCTCGAGACGTCGAGCTTCCAGGCGACCGACGTCGCCCACAGCCCCGCCGTCGTGGCCGTCACGTCCCTCGGATCGGACCACATCGACTGGCACGGGAGCGAGGCGCGCTACCGCGCCGACAAGCTGTCGCTCACACGCCAGCCCGGCGCGAGGCACACCGTCGTCGCCGACACCCTGACGCTGCGCTCGCACCGAGAGCAGCTCGGCGGCGAGGTGGCGATCGTGCCGGGCGACGACTCCCTCGCGGCCGCGCTCGGCCTCGCGGGGCGTCACGGCGCGTCGAACGCCGCGGTCGCCGTCGCCGCCCTGCGCGCCGCGGGCGTCGAGGGCACCGAGGACCGCGACCGGCTCTTGGAGGCCGCCCGCGGCTACGAGCCGATGCCGGGTCGGTTCCGCGAGATCGCGCGGCACGGGGCGGTCCGGTTCATCGACGACTCGCTCGCGACGAACCCACTCCCGACGATCGCCGCGCTCGACGCGGTCGGCGACGCCCGCGTGGCGCTCCTCGTCGGCGGGCACGACCGCGGCGTCGACTACGAGGAGCTGGTGTCAGCGATCTGCGCACGACGGGGCGTGACGATGCTCGTCACGCTGCCCGACAACGGCCCACGGATCGGAGCGCTCGTCGCCGAGCGGTCCTCGCTGCGCGTCGTCGACGCAGACGACGTCGCCGACGCCGTCCGCGTCGCGGTCGAGTGGCTCGGCGGCGAAGGCATCGTGCTCCTGTCACCGGCCGCGCCCAGCTTCTCGCAGTTCCGCAACTGGGCGGAGCGCTCCGCGGCCTTCGCCGCCGCGGTGGGCGGCGGCGCGCCCTAGCCCGTATACGGCGCGGCGGCGGCGAAGTCTTCGCGCAGCACGGCGTCGATCGGCGCGAGCACCGCGAGGTCCGACGTGCGGACGCTGAGCTCGCGATTGAACGCGAGCGACGAGTACGACAGGTTCTGCGAGCCGACGACGAGGGTCCCCGCTCGTGCCGTGCAGTCGACACACAGGGCCTTGGCATGGATGTACACGGGGTGCTCGCCGTGGTCGACGTGGATCTCTACGCCGGCGCGCACGAGCTCGTCGAACGCAGAGCGCCACTCCGAGCTGTAGGTCATCGTCACGTGGACGGCGACGTGGCGGCGCGCCGCGGCCACGAGGGCGTTGATGACGTAGGTGTCGGACAGCTCCTCTGACTCGATGCTGATCGTGTGGCGCGCCTGGCCGATGAGCGACAGGAAGAGGGGCTCGGCGTCGGGGCTCCACACGAGGTCGACGCCGTGCGGCCCCGGCGCGGGCGCCCCGCCTCGCCAGTCCCTCCCGAAGGTGGTCGTCACCGCGTCGGCGTCGGCGCGCTGCTCGTCGACCAGCCAGAAGTCGCGCGTCGTCGCGTAGTACTCCGCGGTGAGGTTGCCGGACCCGATGTAGGCCGTGGCGCCGTCGACGACGACGGCCTTCTCGTGGAAGATGTAGCTGGCGTTCGCCCAGCGCACCGCGACGCGGCGCGCCGTGAGCCACTTGAACGCGGGCCGGTTCACCGTGCCGGCGCTGTAGTCCCTGTCGAGGAGCACCTCGACGTGCACGCGGCGGTGCGCCGCGGCAACCAGGGCCGCCTCGAAGGTGGGGTCGGCGAGCTCGTACAGCTCGACGAGCACCGTGCGCGAGGCGCGCGCGACGGCGCGGTCGAGGAACCCGTAGCCCGCGGTCGGCTCGACGACCACCTTCCAGCGTGGGGCCCGGGGCGAGGCCGGCGCGGCCATGCCCGGCGTCGCGAGCGTGGCGGCGAGCAGGGCAGCACAGACGAGCGCCGCGGCACTCCGGAGCGAGGCTCGCGGCGCTCGCACGTGCCGCATCGGGCCGTCAGTCGGGCAGGTCGTGGGCCGTCGAGTGACGGGGCTGGTACAGGTCGAGCGTCACGCCCCCCGGCACGCGGAGCGTGGTCACGAGCCCGTAGCCGCGGTCGGCGATCGGTGCGAGGAACTCGACGCCCTTGGCGGCCAGCTCGTCGACCGTGGCCACGACGTCGTCGCACATGAGGCTCAGGCGCATCGTGTCGGTGGGGAGCTCGCCGCCCTCGGTCGGGTGGACGCCGAGCTCGGCAGGGGGGAGCTTGAAGATGAGCCACCCCTCGCCGTCGTCGACGACGGGGAGGCCGAGGACGTCCTGGAAGAAGGCGCGCGCCTCGGCCGCGTCGTCCGCGTAGATGAGGGTGTGCACGGCGTTGATCATGCTCGGAGTCTTTCAGATCGGTGCCGCAGCGGCCGGGGCTCGGGCGCTCCCGCTCGGGGGCGGGGCCAGCCGGGCTCAGTCGACGCGCGCCGAGGCCGTCCCGGTGAACACGGCGACGCCGTCCTGGTTCGTGGTGGTCACGTCGAGGTCCACGGTCCCGACGCCGTCTCTGACCTCGACGGCCGTGACCGTTGCCGTCGCGGTGAGCGTGTCGCCGGGCCACACCTGGGCGGTGAACCGACCGCCGAACCGCAGCAGGCGTCCGTCCCCGACGAAGTCAGTGAGCATGCGCCCCGTCATGCCCATCGTCAGCATGCCGTGGGCGAACACGCTCGGATAGCCCGCTACCTGCGTGGCGAATACCTCGTCGGTGTGCAACGGGTTGTAGTCACCCGATGCACCGGCGTACTGGACGATCTGGGTGCGGGTGAGGTTGTCGACGATCTCGGCGGCGTGGACGTCCCCGACGGCGAGCGCGTCGGCGCGCAGCGGCGTCACGTCGAGACCGTCCGGTCGGTGCGCACCCCGACAGAGCGTGCGACGACGACCAGCCCGCCGTCCTCGCCGCGGTACTCGGTGATCGACTCGCGAAACTGGAGGAGGCCGCCGCGTCGACCTTGCTTCTCCCAGGACGCGCCCTCGCGCACGGTGATCGAGAGGACCTCTCCGGGCCGGACCGGGCGGTGGTACTCGTAGTGCTGCTCAGCGTGGAGTCCGGTGCCGCCCCCCGTGCCGCCGCCCGAGCCGCCGGCATCCCCCGCGACGCGCCCACTCGGCGTGCGTCCCGATCCGAACCACGCGACCCCGGGTCGCGGGCGCAGCGGGTAGTCGGGGTCGTACTGCGCGCTCGCCTGGACGAACGTCGGCGGCGCGATGAGCCCGCCCACCTCCGAGGCGGCCGCGGCGTCCGCGTCGCTGTACACGGGGTTGACGTCGCCGATCGCGCGGGCGAACGCCATCACGTGGCCGGCCTCGATGGGGAACCGCGAGGCGGTCAACGTCCTCTCCTCCTTGGATCCCGGACGCTTGGACCCCGGACGCTTGGACCCCGGCCGCTTGGACCTCGGGCGCTCACGTCGACCCGGCGTCGGCGTCGGGGATCTGGCCGGACATCGCCGCGTTGGCCGGGGCGTTGGCGACCAGCTCGGCGATGACCGGGCCCAGCCCCTCGGGGTCCCACCGCGCGCCGTGGTCGACGACGGGCCCGGCGTGCCAGCCCTCCGCCACGCTGATGCGCCCGCCGGCGACGTTGAACACCCGGCCCGTGACGGTCGCCGACTCGGTGCTCGCGAGCCACGCCACGATCGGCGCGACGTTGTCGGGCGACCGCGGATCGAAGGCCTCCGGGGCGATCTCGTCGCCACCGCGCGCGGCGATGAGCGACTCGGTCATCCGAGTGCGCGCGCCAGGCGCGAGGGCGTTCACCGTCACCCCGTAGCGCCCGAGCTCCATCGACGAGATGATCGTGAACGCCGCGATGCCCGCCTTGGCCGCGCCGTAGTTCGTCTGGCCGACGTTGCCGTAGATGCCCGATGACGAGCTCGTGTTGATGATCCTCGCGTCGTTGCGCTCCCCGGCCTTGGCCCGGTCGCGCCAGTACGCCGCCGCCCACCTCGTGGGCGAGAAGGTCCCGCGGAGGTGCACGCGGATGACGTCGTCCCACTCCTCGATCGTCATGTTGACGAGCATGCGGTCGCGCAGGATGCCGGCGTTGTTGACGAGCACGTCGAGGCCGCCGAAGGCGTCGATCGCCGCGTTGACGAGCCGGCCCGCGCCCTCGTAGTCCGCGACGTCCTCGCCGTTCGCGATCGCCTCCCCGCCGAGCGCGCGGATCTCGTCGACGACCTCGCCGGCCGGACCGGGCGAGCCGCCGGTGCCGTCGACCTCCGCGCCCAGGTCGTTCACGACGACCTTGGCGCCCTGGCGGGCGAGCTCGACGGCGTGGCAGCGGCCGATCCCGCGACCCGCCCCCGTCACGATCGCCACGCGTCCCTCACAGAGCCGGCTCACGCTCGCACCGCCTCGGCCTTGGGCTCCCGGGGCAGGCCGAGCGCGCGCTCACCGACGATGTTGCGCTGGATCTCGCTCGTCCCCGAGTAGATCGTGCCCGCCCGGCTGGCGAGGAACGTGTCCTGCCACTCGGTCGTCGCGTACCCCTCGCCGCCGGGACGCACCATCGAGTCGGCGCCGCCGACGTCGAGTGCGAGCTCCCCGAAGGCGCGGTGGTACTCGCTCCAGCGGAGCTTGGCGCCGGACGCCTCAGGCCCGGGTTCACGGCCCTCGACGAGCGAGGACAGCGTTCGCAGCCCCGAGTAGCGCATGAGCTGGACCTGGGTCCAGCACCACATCAGCCGCTGGCGCACGAGGGGGTCGGTCGCCTTGCCGTTCGACCGGGCGACGGCGATGAGCTCCCACAGCTCTTGTTCGAAGCCGAGGTGCGCGGTCGTGGCGTTGCCGCCTCGCTCGTAGCCGAGCGTCGTCATGGCGGGCAGCCAGCCGTTGTTGAGACCGCCGATGACGTTGAACAGCGGGGCGCGCGCGCCGTCGAGGAAGTCGTCGCAGAACTCCGCGGCCCCTGACATCTGCCGCACGGGCTGCACCGTCACGCCGTTCGAAGGGGAGAAGGGGACGAGCACGTAGGACAGCCCCCGGTGCTTGGGGGCATCGGGGTCCGTCCTGCACAGGACGAACATCATGTTCGCGTGATGCGCGCCGGAGGTCCAGCACTTCTGCCCGGTGATCACCACCTCGTCGCCGTCGACGGCCCCCCGCGTCTCGACGCCCGCGAGGTCCGAGCCATGGCTCGGCTCGGAGTAGCCCTGGCAGTAGACGTCCTCCCCCGAGACGATGCGCGGCAGGAAGTGGGCCCGTTGGGCGTCGGTGCCGTGCGCGATGATCGCCGGGCCGACGAGCGTCTCGCCCATGCCGCGGCGCACCGCGGGGACGCCGAGGCGGCGCAGCTCCTCGCTGAAGACCGCGTAGCGCACCGCGTTCCAGCCGCGCCCCCCGACCGCCTCGGGCCACTGGGGGCACATGAGCCGTTCGCCCACGAGCCGCTCGGTCCACTCGCGGTAGATGGGATCTGCCATGGCCGCACCCAGCCGCGTCCCACGGCGACCACCCGCGAACATCGGGCCGCCCCAGTCCGCGAGCTCTGCCAGCCCGTCGGGGGCGTTGTCCTCGAGCCAGCTTCGGATCTCGGCGCGGAACGCCGTGTACTCAGGTCCGAGGTCGATCTCCATAGGCCCTCCTCGCTCAGCGGTCGCCCGCGGTCACCGCGTCACTGTCCCGCGGCGCCGGCGGTCCCGAGCACCAGGGTGCCCGCGGCCATGAACATCCCGCCGACCCCCTGGGCCACGCTGACCTCGACGCCGTCCACCTGCGCGGCGGCCTCGCCGCGCAGCTGGCGCACCGACTCTTGCACGAGGAACATGCCGTACATCCCGGTGTGCGTGTAGGACAGCCCGCCGCCGTTCGTGTTCATCGGGAGGCGCCCACCCGGCGAGGTGTGCCCCTCGGCGATGAACGCCCCCGCCTCGCCGCGCCCGACGAAGCCGAGGTCCTCGAGCCCGTAGATCGGCAGGTGCGCGAAGGCGTCGTAGACCATGAGGTGGTCGACGTCGTCGTGGGTGATCCCCGACTCGGCGAAGGCCGCCGCCGAGGAGAGCCGGAAGGCCTGCGATCTCGTGAAGTCCTCCATCATCGAGACGAGCGGCGTCTCGGCCGCCTCGCCGGTCCCGAGCACGTACACGGGCGGCTTCGGGCCCGGCATCGCCTCGGCGCGCGCGGCGGACGTCACCACGAGCGCGCCGCCGCCGTCGGTGACCAGGCAGCACTCGAGCAGGTGCATCGGGTAGGCGACCATCTTCGAGGCGAGCACGTCGTCGACGGTGATCTCGTCGCGGTACATCGCACGGGGGACCCTGGCCGCCCAGCGCCGCTGCGCGACGGCGACCGAGGCGAGCTGCTCGTGGGTGAGGCCCGTCTCGAGCATGAAACGGAGCACGCCGATCGGGAACATCGTCGGCGGCCCCGTCGGCCCGTGGGGCGCCTCGAACTGGCCCTGGGGCGACGCGGCATCCATGACGCGCGGCGGCGCGCCGACGCGGGAGCGACCGGACTCACCGTGGGTGATGAGGACGACCTCGCAGAGCCCCGCAGTGATGGCCGCCGCGGCGTGGCGGACGTGGACGAGGAACGAGCAGCCGCCGATCCCGGTCGCGTCGACGTAGGTGGGCGTGATCCCGAGGTAGTGCGCGACGGCGATGGGCGACTGGCCGGCGGCCGCGACGCCGTCGACGTCGGCCAGCGTGAGGCCGGCGTCCGCGAGGGCGCGGCGCGCACCGTCGGCGTGCAGCTCGAGTGAGGACAGCTCTGGCACGACGCCGATTCGCTCGGTCTCGGCCGCACCGACGATGCACGTCGTCGCGTTGACGCTCACGACGTGCTCCCCGCGGGGCGGAACACGGGCACCGCCACCTTGCCGCGCGGCTCGAAGTCCACCTCCAGGGCCATGTCGAGCACCAACGCCTCGGGAGTGTTGGGGACGCCGACGACGTTCGACATCATCCGCGGGCCTTCCTCGAGCTCGACGACGGCGATGGCGTAGGGGACCTGGTCCTCGAAGCCGGGCGCCGCGCGGTAGTTGATCACGTAGGTGTGCAGCCGTCCGCGCCCCGACGCGCGCTCCCATGCGACGTCCGTCGACCCGCACCGCGGACAGCCCGTACGCGGGTAGAAGAAGGCGTGGCCGCAAGGTCCGCAGCGCTGGAGGCGCAGCTCGCCGAGCGAGGTGCCCTCCCAGAATGGCGCGGTCTCAGGGGTCGGGACCGGCTCGAACTTGGCCGGGCGGCCCCCGGCGTCGGGGCTCACGCCCGCGCCCCGTCGGCCACGACCGGCACCGTGATGCCGAGCTCGTCGAGGAGGTCCTGGCTGTAGGCGATCCGGCCCGTCCGCGACGTCGGCTCGGCGCTGCAGAGCGCGAGGGCGGCCTCGGCCATGACGGCGGGATCCTCCACGACCTGGGTGGGGTCGTCGGGGCGCACGAGGTGGTGGAACAGCGTCCCCGGGGTCGGGACCACCCGGTTGGGCGAGAGGGCGTTGACGGCGACGTGGTGCGGGTAGCCCTCGGCGGCAAGGCCGGTCGAGAGCCGCTCGAGCGCCGCCTTGCACATCCCGTAGACCGTGCCGCCCACCGCGCCGCGCGCAGCGGCGTCCGCCGCCACGGGGTGCCGGGCTGCCCCCGAGGAGATGTTGAGGATCCAGCCCTGCCCCTTCGCTGCCATCGCGGGGAGCACCAGCTGGGAGAGGTGCAGCGCGGCGAGGACCTGGACCTCCCACATGAGCTGGATTCGTTTGGCGCTGAAGTCCGCGACTGGTGCGAAGTAGGTGACCGCCGCGTTGTTCACGAGCACGTCGATCGGGCCCACCTCGGCGACGGCGGCGGCGACCAGCCGCACCCGCTCCGCGGGCACCGAGACGTCCGCGGCAATCGCGACCGCGGAGCCGCCCGCCGCACGGATGCGCTCGGTCGTCTCGAGGATCGTCCCTTCGAGCGGGCTCGTCGACGCGTCGACGGTGCGTGCGGTGACGACGACCGTCGCACCCGCGCGACCGAACCGCTCGGCGATCGCCGCGCCGATCCCCCGGCTCGCGCCCGTGACGAGGGCCACACGGCCCGTCAGCACTCGCTCGCTCATCGCACGTCCCTTCGACGCATCCAGCTGCGACGGCATGCGGTGCCGCTCGCAGATGCGGAGTATTCCAGATCTGGACGGGGCGTCATCGCGTCGATGGTCGAGCGGACTCTGGGCCGAAGCGGCGGGGCGGCACAGAACAGTCGTTTCCTCGTCGCGACCCAGGTGTCAGCGCGTCACACCCTCAGGCGCGATCGTTTGGATCAACCGCGACGACACAGCCAAGCGAGCCAAGGGAGCCTGGGATGGGACTTGAACCCATGACCTGCGCATTACGAGGGACGTCCTGTCTGTCTGCGCAGTAGTGGCGCATGTGTTTGCCCTGCTCAAGGTGCGCGACGAATCTGACAAGGACCATCCAGTGAGTTGGAGTAGCGAGGGAGTAGCGATCGGCACGCCCTCGCACCTAACTCTTCAGCTGGTCCGAGAACGGCCAGAGCGTTTGGAGGACCGAGGCTGAGCGGAACGCGTTGTTCTGCCCCACGGCTATGCACGCAGCCTGCGTTGAACACGACACCGAGTTGAACCAAGCTCCGGGCTCGACGTACTTGCGAGGCGTCGGCACATGGAGGGTTCGAGTCGCGCTCCACGACCCGGCCTTCCACGTGGCGGCCGTCGGGACGTAGATATCGCCCTTCGCGCACGACGAAGGCGCCCCGAAGCACCAGTGTCCACCTCCGCGGCCGACAGCGACGCAGGTCGTCGATCGACAAGAGATCGCATCCATCTCGGAGTCAGCGAGGAGCGGAGCGTGGGGCGGCCTCGGCAGTGGGTGAATGGCGGTCCAACTTTGACCAGCCCAAGACACCGAGGCCGCTGCCCAGAAGGAGGGGAACTCCAGCGTGCCGACGAGGACGCACGTGCCCACAGTCGTACATGCAAGACCGTGAGGATCGAAGAAGGAGCTCGAGTTGCCAGGACGGGGAAGCTCCGTCGGTTGCTGCCACGTTCCCGCCACCTCGGCGATCGATGCCCCGCCGGCGACAACGAGACAGTTGCCGACCGACGAACAGCTGAGCAGCGGGGTCATCGGGTGCGCCGAGCCCAGAGCGAGCGTGGTCGGAACCCCCAAGACCCCAGACGTCTCTTCAAGGGCGAGCAGCGCCCATCCGCAGGACTGCTGGCCGCAGGTTGCGGTCTGGTAGGAGGCAACGATGAGGCAGCTGCCGGCTGATGCGCACCATGGCGTGGCGTCGTATGCCCACTCGGAGGAGCCTGCGGTGCCCCCCGCAGGTAGGGCATAGCTCGTCGCGGCGTGCCAGGACCCAGCTGACTCCGACGCGACGAGGGGCGCAAATGCCCCGTCGCCCGTCACGTACGTTCCCGCTGCCAGGCAATTCCCTACCGACGGGCAGGTGGCATAGAGCCACCCTCGCTTGCCACCGGCCGGCAGCTTGATCGTCGACGGCGTCCCCCACTTGCCGTGCGACTGCGTGACGACGAGCGGCCCGCCCGTCCCCGCACCTCCCGTAGCCGTGCACCATGACGTCGTGGGGCACGACACGGAGTCGTACGCGACTGCAGAGGCACTGAACCCCGTTGGAACCGGCAGCCTCTGATACCCGGAGTACATCGGCTCGGCGCTCGCAACGCCCACAGCCACCAGCAAGGCGGCGGTCACCACACACCCGAGGACGCTCGCTCTCGAACGAACTCCACGTCCCCGCACGTTGAAAGGCTATTCCGCAGGATCTTGTCGATCCAGTTGTCCAGTGATGACGAGTCAGCACTCACCCGCCAAGCGCCGGTGTGACGCATCGACGGATGCTCACCTCGTAGCCACGCACGGAGGACCGCGAGAGGTCCGCTTTTGGCGAGCTCGAACCATCCCGCTACGAGAATCCCGGACCGTCGCGTCCCGTGCCGTGGGGCCGGCGCCAGAGACCTCTTGGACGAGCCTGGCAAGTGCGTCCTCCGCCTCTCGTTTCCCTCCGCGGAACGACCTCGTCCGGTAGAGCTTCCGACCGGAGACGGGATCTCTGCTGGCGTACGCGCGCAGCTCCCAGACGTCGCCCCGCTGGCGTAGGTGGCCTCTCATCGATCCTCCGTGGCCACCCCAACGGTCCCGCCGACCGCGCCGCGCTGTCGCGGTCGGCGGCGTAGCGGGGAGCAGCGAGCGACGGAACTCAGCGCGCTGAGTGTCGCGCGGGAAGCGCGCGCATGCAGCGCGCTGAACTGGCCGAGCGATCCGGAGACTGTGGAGCCTGGGAAGGGATTTGAACCCTTGACCTACGCATTACGAGCCGAGCCATTGACGTCTGGATGGTGACAGCGAATCCGTTTGGCCTGCTCACAGGTGTCCCCCAATCCGTTGAGTGCGTGTCCGTGACGCCCGATCCGTCTGTTTTGAGTCGCAACGAGTAGCAATTTCCGGAATACGCACACGGAATGCGTGTCGCCAGAGCGCGGACGTGCATACGACTCCGCATGCTCATGGCCCGCCACCCGGACCACCTCCACCTACGGCGAACGGGGTCGGGTAGCCAACGACACCCGTCAGGTCGCCGCCGAGGACAGGAGGTCCGAGGACCTGGGCGTACGTGTTCGTCGAAGGTCGATACCAACCGATACCGCTCGAACCGCTTTGGCACTCTCCACTCGCTAGGGCAAGCGACGTCGAGGTAGTCCCCACCACGATCCCCGACTCAGACGGGTGAGCCAGCAACACAACGCGGTTGCCGTGGAGCTCGCCAAGCTCTGGGTAACCGCAAGAAAGTGGGAACGCCTGAACGAAAACCCTGCCGTCGACGCGCCAGGCGTCGAAATAGTCGGCCTCAGGCGATGGAGCAGTCAGCTCACGTGGTTTGGACCACGTCTGGGAGAACTCGAACAGGGTGGACGACCCATTATTCAACCCGCAATTGGCAAGGATGATCCCCGCGCCCCAGAACGAAGACGGATCGCAGTAGTCGACATGTCGGATCGGCAGTGTGGCGGCGAGGGTTCCGTCATTGTTGACGATGGCCAACCCTTTGTCTGCACCCATCACGATCTGCGTGCCGTTGGGGGATTCGAGCCATTCACCCCTCCACATGCCCACCCGTGGGAAGGCGTTTGGGTAGCGCAGCCTCGGGACGCCACTGAGGGTGTAGCGCTCAAGCCACTGGACCCCCGCCGCACTGCCTAGGTTCACATCCAACAGGGCGAGCCCATGTGGCGTGGTGAAGCTCGCGGTGCCGTCCGCGCTGCCGCCTTCACTCGGGCCGGGCTTGAAGGAGTCCTCGAGGCGCCCGCTCTTGAGATCGATGACCATGTACCTGTCAGGTTGCGGAACGTTTTGACTCAAGGGTGCAGGGTCAGGAACGTCGACCAGCACCCGATGGCCGTCTCCCGACCAACCAATGAGCGTTGGCTCACGACCGGGGAGCTTGTACAGGGGATACCGCGCACCGCTCGGCGAGACGAGCAGCAAGTAGACGGCGACTGGCCGTCGCTGTGGATGCGGCTCCCAGCTTGCGAGCAGCCAGCCGGGTCCAACCGACGCCCACGGCACCGCAGCGGGATCGGTGCGAACCGGTCCTGATGAAGCCGATCGCTCTGGGTGCGATTTGGTCTCAGCGACCGCCGGCATCGCCGCCGAAGTGGTCAATACGGCGACGACCAACACCGCAGCCAGCGCACTCATCCTCGTATTCCCGAACACACCATGAGCATCCCACGTCACCACATGCTCTCCCTCACGAACCCCCTGGAACCGCACGTCATGCAGGCGGCCGCAACTCGATGCTCACCTCGAGCTCGAGAGCCGACGCGACGCGCTGCAGTGTTGTGAGCGTCGCGCCAACGCCTCCTGACTCGAGCCGGTCTATTGCAGCTTGACTCGTGCCCATCTTCCGCGCGAGTTCGCGTTGACTCAACCCGGCTGCCTCCCTGGCGGCGTGAACGCGTTCGCCGACCTCTACCGCAAGGCGAGCCTCCGCGTACGCCCTGTCATACTCCTCGCGCTCGGCCTTCGTCATCGAACCGAGCCTCTTGTCCTTGAGATCAGACCAACTCAGCCTGGTCACCGCTCCCCCTCGGCCGTATGCCCACGCGACACGCACATCGCCATGGCGCGTCGTGCCCGCTCCACTTCAGCTCGCTCGTTCTGACGCTGCTTGCGAAAGACCGTCAGCAGGACGATCCGGTGGTCGCCTGGAAGGAAGTAGGGGACTCGCATCGCGGCCCGTTCCATCTCGAAGCGCAATTCGAACAGGCCAGCTCCGAGTGCTCGCGAGTGGGGCATGCGAATCCTCGGGCCGAGTTCGCTGAGGCGGTCGATGCGAGCCGCAGCGATCGCGAACTGCCTTGCGCCGAGCGACGCCAGCCACTCCTCTACTTCCGGCTCCAGTTCGACGGACCACGCTGACATCATAAATGATGTCAGCACCGGCTCATAGCTGCCATCTCGAAGGCTCCGAGGGCGTCACTTCGAACACCCGACACCGATCCACCACCGCCTGGTGGACCACTCCTCGCCCTGCTCATCGACCCCCGACTCACCCCCTGGACCCGCACCCCAGCCGTGTAGTTGTACGGGTGGGGTGCGGGTCCAGGGGGTGATGACCTGACGACGCCGATTCGTCAGCAACGCCAAGGCGGGAGACGGTCCAGGGTTCGTCTTCAGGGTGATGACCTCCCCACCCCACTTTGGTCAGCACCCTTGCTCGCGTCTTCACAAGCTTCCTTCGCCTTGCTGACGAGGTCGCCGAGCGCGTTGGCGGCCTCTCGATCGGACTCCGCAAGGAAGTGCGCGTACACCCCGAGCGTCGTTGCGGCGTTCGCGTGACCGAGGCGACCGCTGACCGTCCGCACCGGGATCCCCGCACCCAAGAGGCGGGTGGCGGCGAAGTGCCGAAGATCGTGCAGGCGCACCTCCCGCAGCCCCAGGCGGTTCCGCAAGCGGATGAAGGCGTGGGTGATGTCGTTCGGCGGCCAGGGCGTCGAGGAGTCCGGGGAGCGCGAGAACACGTAGGCACCGTCGCCAAGGCTCGCGTCGCACACGACGGCGCGCTCACAGGAGCGTGCCCAGTGCGCCCGGAGCACCTCGACGGTCCCCTGATCGAGCGCCACGCGGCGCACGGCGTGCGTCTTCGTGCCCTTGGCCACGAGGCGGCCGTCGGCCGCGTGGACCAAGGAGATTGCGATCGTGAGCAATCCCCGCTCGAGGTCGACTGCCTTCCAACACAGTCCGCACAGCTCGCCCCGACGAGCCCCCGTGGTGGCCGCGAGGTGCGGGAATGTGCCGAAGTCGGCATCCTCTGACGTGGCCCGCTCGATGAGACGACCGACGACCTCAGGAGCCGGTGCCTCGATGGTCCGGTGCCTGACCCGTGGTGGTGTCGCCGTCAGGGCGGGGTTGCTTGAGATCCAACCCCACTTGACCCCCTGCTGCAGCGAGCGTCGGAGGATGGCGTGGACCAGCCGGATCGTGGACGTGGCCAGCGGCCGATGTGCGGGGTGCTCACCAGTCCGCAGCCGGGCGTAGAGCTGGTCGAGCTGCGCGGACCGAAGCCGGTCGAGCCGCAGCTCGCCGAGTGCCGGGACGATGTAGCACCGGATCGAGACCTCGTACCCCCGCACGGTGGACGGCGAGAGGTCCGCCTTTGCGAGCTCGAACCACTCCGCCACGAGCTCGCCGACCGTCGCGTCACGTGCCGTCGGGAGGATACCGGCGACCTCGGTCACGAACCGCGCGAGCGCATCCTCGGCCGCTCGCTTGCCTCCTCGGAACGTCCGTGTCCTGTAGAGCCTTCGACCCGAGAGCGGATCCCGGCCCGCGTAGACGCGCAGTTCCCAGGAGTCGCCCCGTTGGCGCAGGTGGCCTCTCATCGTTGCTCCGTCGCGAACCCAACGGTCCCGCCGGCCGCGCCGCGCGATCGCGCGGCCGGCGGAGTAGCAGGGAGTAGCGAATCAGGTCGCTCGTGCGGGAACCCGAATCGAGGCGCCGAGTCGGATCGCGCTGCTGATCTGGGTGAACGATTCGCGGGAGTTGGAGCCTGGGGCGGGACTTGAACCCGCGACCTACGCATTACGAGTGCGTTGCTCTACCACTGAGCTACCCAGGCGCGACCGTGCACGCTACCAAAGGGGCGCGCGCTGCCGACCCGCACCGCCGCTATCGCACCGGCACGTACACCCGCGTGACGCGCTGGTCCGAGCGCGTCGTCCGCACCGTGACACTGAGCAGCCAGGTGCCCGCGGCGACGAAGGTGACGTCCCTCGCCCGGTAGTGGCCGATGCCCGCGATCGTGAGCGGGACCTCGCTCGGGCCGACGTGGTTGGCCGGCGACGAGAACACGGCAGCGACCTCGGGGATCGCCTTTGGGAGTCCGGTGGCGGACAGCACGTAGAGGTGCAGCGTGTTGTCGACGCCGGCGACCGCCGGCGACAGGATCACGTTGACCTGGACGCCGAGCGTCGTGAAGCTCTGGGTGTAGGGCTGGGCGAGTTGCTCGCGGGCGGGCGGGGCGTTGACGAGTGCGGCGGTCACGCCGAGGACGGCGGCGGCGACGACCAGCTCCGCGACGAGCGATCGAGCGAGGGCGGAGCGGCGACGCGGGTCCAGCGTCGAGTCGGCACGACGGCGCAGCAGCGAGCGGCTGAGCGCGCCGAGGGCGACCAGCACGACCACGATGCCGACCTTGACGAGCAAGAGCCGGCCGTAGGTGGTGGACGTCAGGGCATCGAGGCTGCCCACCTGGCGGACGGCCTGCAGCGTGCCGGAGACGATGACGACGACCACGGCCACGAGCGCGATCGTCGAGATGCGGCGTGCGCTGGTGGGCAGGTCGACCGCGGCCAGCTCGGTCGTCGGTGCGACGAGCAGGCAGGACAGCACCACGAGCCCGCCGAGCCAAGCCGACGCCGCGCCCAGGTGCGCGAGGTCGAGGGCGAAGCCCGCTGCGACCGCGGTCCCGGTCGACGCGTGGCCGGCGAGGCCAGGGGTCGCGAGCAGCCCGGCGCCCAGCACCGCTCCGGCCGCGATGCCGAGTGGAGAGCGTCGCTCCGCACGGCGGCGAGAGGTGAGCCACACGAGGAGGGGGACGGCGAGGGCGAGGAGCACGGCGCGGAGCTCTTCGACGCGACCGAACCTCGTCGCGAGGACCTCGCGGAGCAGCGTCGGCTTCAGCGCGTCGGTGAGCGGGAGCGCGGCTGCGTAGGGGCCCTGGACGGCGACGCCGGCGAGCGTCATCACGGCGAGGAGCCACCATGACGCCCACAGCGAACGTCGGATCCGCCGGCTCTGCAGGGCCGAGGGCGCCGCGGCGAGCGCGATCGCACCGATGCCCACGAGGCAGAGCAGCCCCGCGAAGGCGCCGAATCGCACGAACCAGAACACGACGCCGACCGTCGTGCTGCCCCCCTCGTTGGCGAGCGCCAGAGCGAGCGCGCTCGCCGACGGGAGGCCTTTGGACGTCCCGACCGAGAAGACGAAGGCGCCGTGCACCGGGTGCGAGTCGTCCGAGACCACGCGCCAGGCCACGACGTAGGCGCCGTCGGCGAGGTGCGGGAGCGGGATGGCGATGGCGTGGTCGTCAGCGCTCGCGTAGTGGGTCCCGCCGAGGTCGACACGCGCGCCGGCGGCGTCGAACACGCGGATCGAGCCGAAGTCGATCTCGACGTTGTCGTCGAACCGGATGACGACCTGGGGCGGAGAGTGCCGCACGATCGACCCGGCCGCGGGCGTGGTGGAGACGAGCCGCGCGTGGGCGCTCGCGGGCGCCGCCCAGACCGCAACGACCACGAGCACTGCGGCCGCCGACGCGAGCAGGCGACGCATGACGACGGCACCACGCGGGGCACTCGGCGTCGGCATGCCGGGGGAGGTTACGACCCCACGTGCGCGACGAGCGGGGAGCGCAGCGCTGCTGCGAGCCGACGTTTTCGGCTCGCTACCCTGTCGAGGTGTGGCGCCGTCGGCTTGCGATCGGGGCGCTGTGCGCGATCGCGCTCGCCGGGTGCGGCGGGACGCCATCGGCGTCCACCACCACGACGACCACGCGCACGGCCAGCTTCACCTACGGACCGACGCCCTCGACGTCGGCGAGGATGATCTGCCGGCACGAGACGGTCGCGGCGATCGCGAGCCAGTCCGTCGGAGTGCCGACGCGCTCGACGCCCGTCGCGACCTGGTCGCACCACCGCTACACGTGCACCTACCGCTACGCGAACGGGACGATGGTCCTGTGGGTCCAGGCGCTGCCGAGCCTCGCGGCCACCTCGGCCTACACGGCGGGGCTCGCCCGCGCGCGCGGCATCGCCCAGCGCTATCCCAACGTGGGCCGGAGCGCCTTTGAGACCACCGACGGCTCGGCCGTGTCGCGCAAGGACAACAAGGTCCTCGTCGTCGACGTGGGCGGGCTGCCCGCAAACTTCGGGAAGCCCCCCGTCGCGCGCGGCGACATCGCGCTGTCGGTCACCGAGCTGATCCTCGCCTGCTGGAGGGGGGACTGAGCTAGCCCGCGACCGTGCTCACGAGCCCGAGGCACATCTCGTCGGAGGACCCGTCCCCCCAGGTCACGAAGCGCTTCGGCGCCTGGCGCAGCTGCGGGTTGAAGTCGTGGACCTTCGGGTTGTAGGTGCAGCTCACCTCGATCTTGTCACCCGGGTTGACCTGGACCCATGGCTTCACCGAATAGCCCCGCTGGTAGTCGAAGTTGAAGTTCTTGACGCTGAGCAGGACCTTCTGACGGCTCGTCCCTGGGTTCAAGGTGAGCTTGAAGTCCGCGCCCGTGAGGTGCATGTGCGCGCCGAGCTCGACGATCTTGGCGCGCTGGTGCACCGTCCAGGTGCACTGCGTCGTGTCGCTCTGGGGGGGATTGCTCGGGTTCCGGCCGCAGATGTACTCGAGGCCGTTGACGAAGTCCACCGCCTGCTGGCCGAAGCGGGCGGCCAGGTACTTGAGCGAGTTGGCTCTGGTGCACAGGGGCAACGTCTTGGGGTTCCAGCTCTTGAGGCACGGGACGTCGGGGGGCGCGGGGTAGAGGTCGAGCGAGAGGGGCTTGAGCGGGTCCTTGCTGGACACCGTGTTCAAGATGAGCGTGCTCCGGATCGGGGCCTTGCCCGCGAGCGTGTTGTAGTGGATCTGCAGCACGACGAGGCTCCCCTTCGGGAAGAGCATGCCCGTGCCCTTCGGGAAGGTGTTCCCGTTGTGGCCCGGTGCCCACGCCGTCAGCCACGTCGGCTGGTCCGTCGAGGGCTTCGACCCGGGGATCTGGAGCTGCTGGTGGGTGAGGATCGTCTCGCCGAAGCAGGTCCACCCGGCGCCGTTGTTGTCCGCCTTCTCGGCCGCGGCGGCCCACGACGGCGGGATCAGGAAGAGGATCGCGTGGTGCACCTCGGTCGAGTCCTTGTCGCCCGGCAGGAAGTCGCTCGCGGTGATGAAGGAGTCCTGGGTGATCTTCGGGTCGACGAGTGAGCAGTGGTAGTCGTCCGTCGCGCCGGCCGGCGGGTTCGGCTTGTACGCGTTGGCCATCGAGATCGTGACGGGCGTCACCTTCCACGTCCGGTGCGGCGTCGTCGCCGAAGCGCTGGCCGCGATGAGCGAGGTCGCGAGCGCGGCGGCCGCGACGGCGCCGACCGCGAGGTTTCTGAGGGGGGTGCGCATGCGGGAGGGTCTAGCACTGGTCCCGTCCGACCGGGGCGACGGACCCCTGGTGTGTCAGGTCACCGCGCCCAGCTCTGCGAGGAGGGCCGAGACCAACAGCGTCGCGTGGACGTTGCGCTTGAGCGCCGCGGAGGCGGCCGAGATCCGCTCCACGGCCGTGGCGTCGCGCGCGGCCTCGTCGACGAGCCGGGGGCTGCCCGGCTCCTCGTCGAGCTGCTCGAGGACCGCCCGCAGGCGGTCGCGGTAGGCGCGCTGGAGCACCGCGAGGCCGGCGCGTAGCTCGTCGGTCCGCCACCGGCGCTCCGCGCGCTGGTGGCGCTCTTGGATCTCTCGGCGGCCGGGCAGCCCCCGCTCGCCGCGCAGCCGGGCCTCCTCCTCGAGGCGGGCGAGCTCCTGGGCGTGGTGGCGACGGAGCGGCTCCAACGCCGCGTCGAGGCTCGAGAGCAACTCGTCGGCGACGGCGGCCGCGACCGCCCCGGTGCCGTCGAGCTGGCTCGGCACGTCGCGCCACCGCGCCATGCGCACCTGGTAGTCGGCGTCGTCAGCGAGCAGGGCGGCACGCTCGAGGTCGCCCGCGGCGCCGGCGGCCACGAGGCGCGCGTGCAGCGGCTCCACACCGCGTCGCATCAGCCAGTCGGCGACGTCGGCCTCGCCCAGCGCCGCGAAGGCCACGATGGCGCACCGGCTCGCCACCGTGGAGAGCCCCGGCGGGACGTCCTCGGCGGTGAGGATGAAGACCGTCGTCGCGGGCGGCTCCTCGAGCGTCTTCAGCAGCGCGGGCGCGCTGCGGACGGCGAGGTGGACGTCGTCGATGACGAGCACCTGGCGGACGCCTTCCACGGGGCGGCGCAGCGCCCTCGTCGTCACCTCGCGGATCTCGTCGACCGTGATCGCCGCGCCCGTGCGGTGCACGCTCGAGATGTCGGGGTGCACCCCGCGCAGGGCGCGCAGGCAGCTTCCACAGGTGCCGCAACCGCCGAGCGGGCAGACGAGCCCTGCGGCGAAGCCGACGGCGGCGGCTTCCTTGGACGAGCCCGGTGGGCCGACGAAGAGGTAGGCGTGCACCGGGCGCGGCAGCGCGGCGCGCAGCGCGGCGAGTGCTCGCTCTTGGCCCACGACGCCCGCGAACAGCTCGTCGCGGGCCGTCTCGGTCGTCACGAGAGGACCGCCTCGATCGCGGCGTCGACCTCGCGGCTCACCGTGGCGAGTGGACGTGCGGCGTCGACGACGCACCACCCGGGCGTCGCCGCCGCGAGGGAGCGGAACCCATCACGAACCCTCGTCGCGAAGGCGGCGTCCGAGGCCTCGAAACGATCGGCGGGTCCTGCGCGGGCGCCGCGCCGTGCACGGGCGACCTCCGGAGGGCAGTCGAGCAGGACCGTGACGTCGGGCCGAAGGCCGCCCGCGGCCACCTCGACGACGCGACGCACGTCCTCGAGGTCCACGCCGCGTCCGTAGCCCTGGTACGCGAGCGTGGACCCGCTGAACCGGTCGCACACGACGTCACGCCCCGACGCGAGGGTCGGCTCGATCAGCTGGGTGACGTGCTGGGCGCGGTCGGCCGCCATCACGAGCATCTCGACGAGGGCGGTCATCGAGACGGAGGGGTCGAGCACGACGGTGCGCAGCGACGCACCCAGCTCGGTGTCGCCGGGCTCGAACGTTGCGAGCGCGCTGCGCGCCGCGGCCACGCGCCGGACCTGGGTCGTCTTGCCGCAGCCATCGACGCCCTCGAAGACGATGAAGTGCCCCCGCACCGTCACGTCAGCGGCGATGCCGCATCGGCGTCACCGGACCCGGTGTCCAAGGACGCGCCCGTGGCCCCGGCAGCCGTCGGGGCCTTCTTGGCGGCCGTCTTCTTGGCGGCCGTCTTCTCGGCCGCCGCACTCTTTGTCGTTGTCTTCTTGGCCGTCGCCTTCTTGGCCGTCGCCTTCTTCTTCGCCGTCGTCTTCCTCGTGGCCTTCTTCGCCCGGGTCGGGCGCGTCGAAGGCCCCCGGTCGCGGCGATCCTGGAGGAGCTCAGCGGCGCGCTCGATCGTGAGCGTCTCGGGGTCGTCACCGGTCCGCAGCGAGGCGTTCGTCTCGCCGTCCGTCACGTAGGGACCGAACCGTCCCTTGCGCAGGGTGACCGCCTTGCCCGACGCCGGGTCGTCGCCCAGCTCGCGCAGCGGCGCGGCGGCGGCGCGGCGCCCCCTGGTCTTCGGCTGGGCGAACAGCGCGAGCGCCTCTTCCAAGGTCACGGTGAACAGCGACGGCTCGTCGGGCAGCGATCGGGTGTCGGTCCCCGCCTTCAGGTAGGGCCCGTAGCGACCGTTGAGCGCTGTCACCTCGCGTCCCTCTGCGTCCTCGCCGAGCACCCTCGGGAGCGAGAGCAGCGAGAGCGCCTCTTCCAAGGTGACCGTCGCCGGCGTCATCGACTGGAAGAGCGAGGCGGTCTTCGGGCGCCCCTCCACCTCCTCGGCGGTCCCCAGCTGGACGTAGGGGCCGAAGCGGCCCTGGCGGGCGACGACGAGGAGGCCCGACGACGGGTCGGCGCCGACCTCGATGTCGCCGGAGCCCTCGGCGAGCAGCTCGAGGGCGCGCTCGACGGTGAGCGTGTCGGGCTCGGTCTCCTCGGGCAGCGGGCGGCGCTCCTCGCCCCGCTGCAGCGTCGCGCCGTACCGGCCGACGCGCACCACGACGTCCTGGCCGTCCTCGTCCTGGCCGATCGGGATCGTGTAGATGGAGGGGAGGTCGAGGTCGATCTCCCCTCCCGTCGCGCGGCGCAGCCCGAGCCGGGCGAGCTCGGTCGTGCCCGCCTCGTCGCCGAAGTAGAAGGGGCGAAGCCACGCGTCGAGGTCCTTCTCGCCGTTCGCGATCGCGTCGAGGTCGTCCTCCATCGCCGCGGTGAACCCGTAGTCGACGAGCTCTGCGTAGTAGCGCTCGAGCAGGTTGGTGACGGCGAACGCCGTGTACGACGGGATCAGCGCGGTGCCCTTGCGCCAGACGTAGTCGCGGTCCTTGATCACCTTCACGACGCTCGCGTACGTGCTCGGGCGGCCGATCCCGAGCTCTTCGAGGCGGCGCACCAGGGTCGCCTCGGTGAAGCGCGCCGGGGGCTTGGTCTCATGGGACGAGGCGTCGACCGACTCGACGCCGACCGACGAGCCTTCCTCGAGCTCGGGCAGCAGGCGCTCTTGGTCGGCGAGCTCCTGGTCGGGGTCGTCGCTCCCCTCGACGTAGGCCCGGCGGAAGCCCGGGAAGACCACGCGCTGGCCGGTGGCGCGCAGCGTGACGGCCGTGTTGGCGAGGGTGCCCGCAGCGTCGGCGAGCGTGCCGGTGAGCCGGATCTGCTCTGCGAGCAGGCGCGCGTCGACCATCTCAGAGGCGACCGTGCGCTTCCAGATGAGCTCGTAGAGCCGCGAGCCGTCGCCGCCGAGCGCGCCGGCCGCCTCGTCGATCGAGCGGAACGTCGAGCCCGACGGTCGGATCGCCTCGTGGGCCTCTTGTGCGTTGCGGACCTTCTTGTCGTAGCGCCGCGGCTTCTCGGCCACGTACTCGGGGCCGTACAGGGTGCGGGCCGCGGACCGCGCCGCGTCGATCGCCTCGCTCGACAGCGTCGTCGAGTCGGTCCGCATGTAGGTGATCCACCCCGCCTCGTAGAGCTCCTGGGCGACGCGCATCGTGCGGTCGGGCGACCAGCCGAGCTTGCGGGAGCCCTCGATCTGCAACGACGAGGTGATGAAGGGCGGGCGGGGGCGCTCGGTGCGGGGGGCAGAGGTCACGGCCTCGACGCGGAGCGTGCGGCCCTCGAGGCCGGCCACGACGAGCCCGGCCTCCTCGGCGCCGAGGACGCGAGCCTTGGCGCCGGCCTTGAGCGCGCCGCGCTCGTCGAAGTCCGCGCCGTCGGCGAGCCCGTCGCCGCCGAGCTCGGCGAGCCTCGCGTCGAAGCTCGCGCCAGCGCTCTGCACCACCGCGTCGATCCCCCACCAGGTCGCAGAGCGGAACGCGATGCGCTCTCGCTCGCGCTCGACCACCAGCCGCACTGCGACGGACTGGACACGGCCCGCCGAGCGCGCGCCGGCGAGCACGCGCCACAGGACCTTCGAGACGTCGAAGCCGACGAGCCGGTCGAGGATCCGCCGGGCCTCCTGGGCGTTGACCAGGTTGTCATCGATGTCGCGGGTCTGGGTCAGCGCCTGCTCGATCGCTTGGGGGGTGATCTCGTGGAAGACCATGCGCCGGACCGGCACGGTCGGGCGCAGGACCTCGACGAGGTGCCAGGCGATCGCCTCGCCCTCGCGGTCCTCGTCGGTCGCGAGCAGGAGCTCGTCGGCCGACCTGAGCGCGTCTTTGAGCGGCCGGACCTTGGAGGCATCCGTGACGACGTAGACGGCCTTGAAGTGGTTCTGCGCGTCGACGCCGAGGGTGCGTCGGATCTCGGGGTCGACGATGCTCTTCGGCAGCTGGGACGCCGAGTCGGGGAGGTCACGGACGTGCCCACGCGACGACAGGACCGTGTAGTCGGCGCCCAAGAGCTCCTGGATCCGCCGCGCCTTGGTCGGCGACTCGACGATGACGAGGGCACCCACTAGCGCGCTGCCTTCGCTCGTCGTCGGGTGCTCACGGTGTCCACGGCTCCTCGGGGTCGGTCCCTCGGCACCCTAGACATCGGTCGGGTCGCGGCGTGGACCCCTACGCGGCGGCAGGCACGGGCGCCTCGACCGGGGCCTCGTCGGCCATCGAGCCGGTCTTGCGCTTCGAGAACGCGATCGACGCGAGAAGGACCGCGAGGGCGACGCCCGAGATCGTGTACCGGACGGCCGTGTGGTGCTGCTGGGTGATCACCGCGGGCAGCACGAGCAGCGAGACCAGGTTCATGACCTTGATCAAGGGGTTGAGCGCAGGCCCCGCGGTGTCCTTGAACGGGTCGCCGACGGTGTCGCCGATGACGGCCGCCTTGTGGGCCTCGGAGCCCTTGCCGCCCTCGTTGCCGTCCTCGATGTACTTCTTCGCGTTGTCCCACGCACCGCCCGAGTTCGACAGCGTGTTGGCCATGAGCTGGCCCGTGAGGATCGCCGCGGCGAGGAACGCCCCGAGGGCGAGGTAGCCGATGCCGAAGCCCACGATGACCGGCGTGAGGACCGCGAGCAGGGCCGGGGTCGCGAGCTCGCGCTGCGCGGCGGCCGTGCAGATCGAGATGACGCGGCCGTACTCGGGCTTCTCGGTGTAGTTCATGATCCCCGGGTGCTCGCGGAACTGGCGGCGCACCTCTTGGACCACGGTGCCCGCCGAGCGGCCCACCGCGCGGATCGCGAGCGACGAGAACAAGAACGCCACCGAGCCGCCGATGAGCAGGCCGATGAAGGTCTTCGGGTTCGCGACGTTGATCTGCAGCAGCGGGTTCGAGAACAGGTTCTTCAGATTGCCGAGTCCCAGCTGGTCGCCGGCGGTCTGGATGAACGACGCGAAGATCGCCACGGCCGCGATGACGGCCGAGCCGATCGCGACGCCCTTGGTGATCGCCTTGGTCGTGTTGCCGACTGCGTCGAGGCTGACGAGGACGGCTTGGGGCTCGCCCTCGAACTCGCCGGCCATCTCGGCGATGCCCGCCGAGTTGTCCGACACGGGACCGAAGCTGTCCTCTGAGACGACCATGCCGGCGGTCGAGAGCAGTCCGATGCCGATCAGCGACACCAGATAGAAGACGTTGTGGATGTTCCCGCCCCCGAGGCCGATGGCGACCCCGATCGCGATCGCGATCGCGATGATCGCCCAGACCGAGGACTCGAGGCCGATCGCGAAGCCCGAGAGGACCGTGGTCGCTGGGCCGGTCCTCGCCGACTCGGCGATCTCCCGGACGGGGGTGCGCTCCGTCGAGGTGAAGTGCTCGGTGATGAGGCTCGCGGCGAGGGAGAGCCCGACGCCGGTGAGGACGGCGAAGAACAGCCGCAGGTTGTGCGCCCAGAACTGGGCGACCAGGAACGCGCCGACGACCGTCAGGAACGAGGCGGTCCAGAACCCGCGGTTGATCGGGCTGAGGGCGTTGCGCTCGTTCGCACGGGCGCGCACCGAGTAGATCCCCACGATCGAGGCGAGGATGCCGATCGCGGGCACGATCAACGGGAACAGCACGTTCTTGATGGACGGATGCGCGAAGGCCGTCCAGCCGAGGATCAGCGCCGCGATGATGGTGATCTCGTAGGACTCGAAGAGGTCGGCGGCCATGCCGGCGCAGTCGCCGACGTTGTCCCCGACGTTGTCGGCGATTGTCGCCGCGTTGCGGGGGTCGTCCTCGGGGATCCCCGCCTCGATCTTGCCGACGAGGTCTGCGCCGACGTCGGCCGCCTTCGTGAAGATGCCGCCACCGACTCGCATGAACAGCGCGATGAGCGACGCCCCGAACGCGAAGCCCACGAGCACCGCGGTCGCGGAGTTCTGGAAGATCAAGAAGATGCCGGCCGCCCCTGTGAGGCCAAGGCCGACGCAGAGGAGCCCGGTCACCGCACCGGTTCGGAACGCGACGCGGAGCGCGCCGGGCATGCCCTTGCCCGCCACGGCGGCCGCAGCGGTGCGGACGTTCCCGCGCACCGCGATCGACATTCCGATGAAGCCCGTGAGTCCGGAGAACGCGGCGCCGATAAGGAAGCACACGACACGCCAGATCCCGTTCTGGGTGAACGTCATCGCGATGGTGTTGTCGGGCCGCACGACCTTGGTGGCCGTGAAGAAGATGAGGACGGCCAAAGGGACCACGATCAGGGCGATCGTCCGGAACTGGCGGCGCAGGAAGGCCTCCGCGCCCTCCTGGATGGCCTTGGCGATCTCTCGCATCTTCAGGGAGCCCGCGTCCTCTGCGAGCACGCCACGGACGAGGAACAGCCCCACGGCGATGCCGATGACGCCGCAGGCGATCACGGCCCAGAGGATCAGGCGGTCACGCGAGGACAGCGTGAAGTCCTGGTAGCCGCCCTTGGCGGCGAAACGGTGGAGCCCGTTCATGTAGGTCGGTGCCTCTCTATCGGTGCCGCGCGGTCGCGCGGCGTCGTGGTCGCCTTGGCCGAGAGAACTGGCCGCATTTAGGGCGACGAGAGGCTAGCGGGCACTCCCGACGGAGGGCAACTTGCTACGCGTCGGTGTCCGGGCCGGCGACGAGCTCATAGTCGGGATTGATGATCGCGAGCTTGCGCTGCCAGGAGCCGACGGTCCCCTCGACGACCACGCGCGCGCCGAGCTCGATGCCCGGGATGTGGCTACGACCCTGGAACACGAGCAGGAGCGAGCCCGAGCCGTCAGAGAGCGTGCACTCGAGCGTGGGAGCCCCCTCGACCTTGCGGACGCTCACCGAGCGGATCCTCCCGGAGAACTTGGCACGCTCGCGCCACGCCGCGTCACACACGGCCGTCGCCCCGCTCGAGCGCTCCGCCAGCAGCACGTCGGCCCTGAAGACGGGCGCGCTACGCGACGGCTGGCTCGCCTTCTGCGACGCGGCCAGCGCACGGAAGCGTCGCCGCTTCTTCACGTCGAGGCGGAAAGGGATCACCGTCGCCGAGGCGCGGGGGACCAAGGTGACGGCCTCGGCGATGTCGTCGGCGGTCCGGTCGTGCAGCACGCGCTCGAGCCGCGTCGCGAAGCTCCGTCGCGGCAGCACGATCGTGCACTCGGTGTCCTCGGGGCGCGCGGCCTCAGCGGCAAGCTCGAGCGCCGCGCGCTCGATGCGCCGGTCGGGGCACTCGATGACCTCCAGGGTGAGGTTCCTCGGACCGACGTCCGCCCAGGCCGCCTCGAGCTTGCTCGTCACCAGGGGGTCGACGTCGAAGTGGACGGCGCGCAGCTCCGTCGCGTTGAGCGAGCGCGCGTACTGCAGCGCGCGAGCCGAGGCGAGGTCGTAGCTGTCGATCAGCACGTAGACGACGTTGCGGCGAAGGGCGGTCGTCCCAGAGACGTCGTCGACCTTGGCGCGCAGCAAGGTGTCCTCCGTTTCGTACTGGCGGTGCAGGCGGATGAGGCCGAGGTACATGATTGGGCCGAGCACAACGACGATCCACGCGCCCTCGGTGAACTTCGCAATGGCGAAGATGAGCACCACCGCGAACGTCGTCACGGCCGAGATGGAGTTGATGATGATGCCGCGCATCCGATGCGGTCCGTTGCCGCGTCGGTGGTGCGCCACCATGCCGAGCCCGGCCATCGTGAAGCCCGTGAACACACCGATCGCGTAGAGCGAGACGAGGCCGGTGACGTTCGCGTCGAAGATCAAGATGAGCGCCAGTGCGACGACGCCGAGGACCAGGATGCCGTTGGAGAAGGCGAGGCGATGCCCGCGCTTGGAGAGCTGCCGGGGCAGGTAGCCGTCGTTGGCCACGTAGTTGGCGAGGTACGGGAAGCCGTTGAAGCTCGTGTTCCCGCCGGTCCACAGGATCGCCACCGTCGCGAATTGGACCAAGAGGAACAGGACGTGGCCGTAGCCCGTTGACCCGAAGATCCCGTTCACCTCCTGGGAGACGACGGTCGGGATGCCGTTGCTGCGTGGGAGCGCGTGCATCCACTTCGCCATCAGGGTCGTCGACAGCACGAGGAAGCCGAGGATCGAGCTCATGATGACGAGGGTGGAGCGGGCGTTGCGTCCCTGGGGGCGGCGGAACGACGCGACGCCGTTCGAGATCGCCTCGAGGCCCGTGAGCGACGAACCGCCGTTCGCGTACGCACGGAGCAAGGAGATGAACGCGAGCCCGTAGATCGCGCCTGAGCCCGGGGAGCCGAGCACGCCCTTGTAGAGCTCGCTCGCGGGCGGCGTCGGGATGACCGGGAGCGTCCCGCCGAAGAACTTCATGTAGCCGACGAGCATCGTTGAGCCCAAGAACAAGACGTAGAGGTAGGTCGGGAGGGCGAACATCCGCCCGGCCTCACGAATGCCCCGGAGGTTGCCGAAGATCAAGAGCAGCACGATGCCGATCGTGATCGGGAGGACCGCGCCATTGAGCGCAGGGAACGCGCTCGCCAGGGCGTCGGTGCCGGCCGCGCTCTGCACCGCGACGGTGACGGAGTAGTCGATCAAGAGCGCCACCGCGGCGATCTGGGCCACCTTCGGCCCGAAGTTGTCGCGGGCGACGACGTAGGAGCCGCCGGCGGACGTGTAGTACCCGATGACGTCGAGGTAGCTCATCGTGACGACGAGCAACACGCCCAGGATGACGAAGGTGATCGGGACGAGCAGGCTGAAGGCGGCCAGGCCGATGTACGGCGTCATCTGGGTGAGCATCTGCTCGGTGCCGTACGCCGAGGACGAGATGCAGTCCGGTGCGAGGACCCCAAGTGCGACCGGTCGGTTGAGCCGCTCGGCGCTCAGCTGCTCGGACACGAGCGGCTTGCCGAGGAAGAAGCGCTTGAGCCGGTAGGAACGGGGCTCGGGATACTCGCGGGTGGTGTCCCGGGTCAGCGACGCGGTCGGTGTGAGGCGCGTCGCGATCGGCTCGCCGTCGCCGCCCTCTATCACGCGGGCAGCCTACGGCGCGGTGCCTCACCGGAGGGTCTCTGCTTTACAGCGGACCCTCCACCGTGGTGACATCTCGCGGTGCACATCGTGGTCGTCGGATGCGGGAGGGTCGGCTCCGGCGTCGCCGCGCAGCTCGAGCAGCAGGGCCACACCGTCGCGGTCGTCGATCGGATCCCTCGGCAGTTCGACCGCCTCCCGACGGACTTCAAGGGCGCGACCATCGTCGGCTCGGGGTTCGACCGAGAGGCCCTCGACGCCGCGGGCGCGCGAGGGGCGGGGGGCCTCGCCGCGGTGACGAACGGCGACAACTCGAACATCCTGTGCGCGCGGATCGCCCGGGAGAACTACGGGATCGTGAACGTCGTCGCCCGGATCTACGACCCGAGGCGCGCGGTCATCTACCAGCGGCTCGGGATCCCGACGGTCGCGACGGTCACGTGGACGACGTCCCAGGTGATCCGATGGCTGGTCCCCGACGACGACAGCGTCGAGTGGCGCGACTCGACGGGCACGCTCCTGCTCGTCGAGCGGATCCTGCCGGACCACTGGGCCGGGCGGCACCTCGCCGAGCTCGAGGACCATGGCCGCATCAAGGTCGCGTCGGTCGTCCGCGCCAACCAGCCCCGCATCGACGTGACGTCGCTCATCGGCCAGGAAGACGACGTGGTGCAGTTCGTCGTGGTGCGCGACGCGCTCGACGACCTCGACGAGCGCTTGGCGAAGCTGCCCTGATGCGCGTCGTCATCGCCGGCGGAGGGAGCGTCGGGACCGCCATCGCCGCCGACCTGCTGAGCAACGGCCACCTCGTCCAGATCCTCGAGAAGGACCGGGAGCTCGCCGAGTCCCTCCGCGGGAACCTGCCGGGCGTCGAGGTCCTCGCCGCCGACGCGTGCGAGGTGTCGTCCCTGCAGCGGGCAGGCCTTCGTGCGGCGGAGGTCGTCGTCGCGGCGACCGGCGACGACGAGGACAATCTCGTCATCAGCTGGCTCTCGAAGCAGGAGTTCGCCGTCCCCCGAGTGATCTCGCGGGTGAACAACTCGAAGAACGCCTGGCTGTTCACCGAGGCATGGGGCGTCGACGTCAGCGTCTCGACGCCCCAGCTGCTGACCGCCCTCGTGGAGGAGGCGGTCACGGTGGGCTCGATCGTCCGGCTGATGGAGCTTGACCGGGCGGGCGCCACGCTCGTGGAGATCACCCTCGACGCCAACGCGCCGGCGATCGAGGGCGACCGAACGGTCGCGGACCTCCCCCTGCCCGCCGACGCCCGGATCGTCGCGATCGTCCGTGACGAAAAGGTGCTCGTCCCGCGCGACGACACGCACCTGTCCGAGGGCGACCACGTCGTCGTCCTCGCGACGCACGGCGCGGAGGTCGAGATCGAGCGGATCTTCATCGGAGATTGACGCACCTCACGGGTGTGTGACCTCCCTTCATTCTTCACAACTTGTTGACCGCCCGTTGTCGTAGAGCCGTACGCTGGACGCATGCGCGCGGCGTTCTTCGACCTCGATAAGACGGTCATCGCCCGCGCATCCATCGTCGCGTTCGGCGGTCCGCTCCGCCGGCGCGGGCTCGTCAACCGCCGCACCGTCGCGCGGGCGGTGCTCGGCCAGCTGCTCTTCTTGTGGTTCGGCGCCGACGAGCAGAAGATGTCGAAGATCCGCGAGTCGATGCTCGAGGTCGCGGCAGGCTGGGACCGCGACGAGGTGCGCTCGATCGTCGAAGAGACGCTCACCGAGGTGATCGAGCCGCTCATCTACGCCGAGGCGCAGTCGCTCATCGCCGCGCACCGCGCGCAGGGCGACCGCATCTGGCTCGTCTCGAGCGCCCCCGAGGAGATCGTGGAGCCCCTCGCCGCGATGCTCGGGGTCGACGGCGCGATCGCCTCGCGCGCCGCCATCGACGACGAGGGCCGCTACACGGGCAAGATCGAGTTCTACGCCCAGGGCGAGGGCAAGGCCACCGCGATCCGTGCGCTCGCCGAGTCGCACCACCTCGACCTCGAGGGCTCGAGCGCGTACTCGGACTCGGTCACGGACCTGCCCATGCTCGAGGCGGTCGGCCACCCCGTCGCGGTCAACCCCGACCGGGCGCTCGCGCGAGAGGCGAAGGAGCGCGGGTGGGAGATCGTGACGTTCTCGAACCCGGTCCGACTTCGTGACCGCGCCGCGGTGCGGCTCCCCGTGCTCACCGGTGCCGCGGTCGTCGTTGCCCTCGTGCTCGCCGGCCTCGGACACCACCGCCGACCGGCGGTCGCAGGAGCGCGCTAGTCGAGTCTGATCGAGCTTCTCGCCCCGATCCTCGACCGTTGTGGCCGTGGGCCGGTGCCGGACCTAGACCTAGACGGTCAGCAGGTCCCGCGCGCCGGTGTCCGACGAAGGATGCCGGAGCTTGCTCATCGCCCTCGCTTCGATCTGGCGGATGCGCTCACGGGTGAGGTTGAAGTGCTCCCCCACCTCTTCGAGGGTGCGGGGCTCGCCGCGGTCGAGGCCGAAGCGCAGCCGCAGGATCTCGCGCTCGCGCTCGTCGAGCGGCGACAGCAGCCGTCGGATCTCCTCGGGCAGGACCGCGATCGCGGCCGCCTCGAAGGGCGACTCGGCGGAGCGGTCCTCGACGACGTCGCCCAGCTCGGCGTCCCCATCCTCACGGAGCGGCTCGGACAGGCTCAGCGGCTCGGCACGGAAGCGCAGCGCCTCGACGAGCTTGTCCTCGGGCATCTCGCACTCGATGCAGAGCTCCTTGATGGTCGGCGGACGGCCGAACTTGAGCTCGAGGCGGGACTGCGCCTTCTGGACGCGCGCGAGCGTGTCGCCGGCGTGCACCGGGAGCCGGATGGTGCGCCCGGTGTTGGCGATGCCACGGGTGATCGCCTGGCGGATCCACCACGTCGCGTAGGTCGAGAACTTGAACCCCTTGCGCCAGTCGAACTTCTCGACGGCGTGCATCAGCCCGAGGTTGCCCTCCTGGATGAGGTCGAGGAGCGGCAGCCCCGAGGCCTGGTACTTCTTCGCGATCGAGACCACGAGCCGGAGGTTCGACTGGACGAACTCGCGCTGGGCGTCGTCGCCCTTCTTCGCGGTCCGCCGCAGCTGCTGGCGGCGCGCCGTGGTGAGCTTGCCGTTCGCGTCGAGCTCGGTGAGCGCGCTGCGCCCCTCCTCGATCGCCTGGGCGAGGCGCACCTCGTCGTCCTTGGTCAGCAGTGTGTACTGGCCGATGTCGGTCAGATAGAGGCGTACGAGGTCCTCGTCGTCTCTCTCGATGCGGTCCTTGGCCACGAAGTCGGGCTCCTTAGAGTTCGTCCCGGCGGCCGCGCCGCCTCCCCCTACCGCTCCCCGGGTTCGGGTGGGAGGTCACTCTACTGGTGCCGTCAACCCCTCCGGGCGTTCTTCCCTGCCTCGACCAGCCCCACGGCCACCCCGCGGCCGACGAGGGCGCGCTCCACCTCGGCACACCGCGTCGTGGCGTCCTCGACGGCACCCGGCTCGGAGAGCGACCGCTCCGCGAGCGGCTCGAGGAGCTCGACGGCGTCGCGCAGGTCGCGTGCGATGAGCGTGAGCGCCCGCGCGCGCGGGCCGTCGACGCGCGCGTCGGTACGAGCGAGCGCCGCGGCCATGCCGGTTCGGAGGCGTGGCACGACGACGCGCGCGAGCACGACGCACAACGCCGGGAACTCGCCCCGTCGCTCGAGCCCGGCGAGGACGTCGAGCGCCGCATCGGCACCCGGTACGTGTCGCGCGACGAGCGCTTCCGCGTCGGTCCCTGCGCGCGTCGGAAGGAGGTCGAACAACAGCTCGGCGTGCCACGCGAACTGACCCGAGAGCGACGTGAGGGCGATCGCGAGGTCCGCCGGGCCGTCCTGTGCCGACGACACACCTGCCGCACCGCACGTCGCGAAGAGGGCGCGCAGCACGTGGCAGTGCGCCGCGGTCCACCCGTCGACGGGCGTCGGCGCGTCGTTCACGTGCGCTTCCGGCCGTAACGGTTGGTGATCGGCATGCGCCGGTCCTTGCCGAACGACTTCGACGTGACGCGCACGCCGGGCGGGAGCTGGCGACGCTTGTACTCCGCGGCGTCGACCAGCGCGGCCACGCGCTCGACGAGCGCGGCGTCGAAGCCGCTCGCGATGAGCTCGGCGACCGTGCGGTCCTCCTCGACGTAGGCCTCGAGCACCGGGTCGAGCTCGTCGTACGGCGGGAGGCTGTCGTCGTCGCGCTGGTCGGGGCGCAGCTCGGCGGACGGCGGCTTGTCGAGGACCGAGGTGGGGATCGGGGGCAGCTGGCCCTGCGCCGCCGCGCGGTCGTTGCGGTCGCGGCACAGCTCGTAGACGAGGGTCTTGACGACGTCCTTGATCACCGCGAAGCCGCCGACCGAGTCGCCGTACAGCGTCGTGTAGCCCGTGGCGAGCTCGGACTTGTTCCCCGTCGTGAGCGCGATCGCGCCGGTGGCGTTCGAGATCCCCATGAGCAGGACGCCGCGGATACGAGATTGGAGGTTCTCGTCGGTGAGCCCCTCCGGCTCGCCGCCGAGCACCGGATCGAGCACCCCCGCGAGCGCGTGGTGCGCGGGCTCGATGGGGGCGACGACGAACCGGATGCCGAGGCGCCCGGCGAGCTCCTTCGCGTCGTCGAGCGAGTGCGCAGAGCTGTAGCGCGAGGGCATCGCCACGCCCAGGACCGCCTCGGGCCCGAGCGCGTCGACGGCGATCGCCGCGACGAGCGACGAGTCGATCCCTCCGGACAGCGCGATCACGACCGACCGGAAGCCGTTCTTCGTCAGGTAGTCGCGCGTGCCGGTGACGAGGGCGGCGTAGACCTCGGCGAGCGGGGCGAGCGCCGGGGCGACGGTGCCGGTGCGGGGCCCGTCGGGGCGAGCCGGCCGCCCGGTGAGCCCGGCGAGCGAGACGGCCCGGCCGGTGTCGCCGGGCACCTCCACGTCCACGACGAGGAGGTGCTCTTCGAACTGGGGTGCAGCAGCGAGCACCGCGCCGTTCGCGTCAAGGACGACGCTCGCCCCGTCGAAGACCAGCTCGTCCTGGCCACCCACGAGGTTGACGTACGCGAGGGCGCAGCGCGTCTCGGCCACGCGGCGACGGAGGACCTCGAGGCGCTCGGCGCTGCGGCCCCGGTAGTACGGCGAGGCGTTGAGCACCACGATGAGCCCGCACCCGGCCTGTGCCAGCTCGGCGGCCGGGCCCCCGTCGACCCAGACGTCCTCGCAGATCAGGACGCCGATCGAGCCGCCCGCCAGCTCGAAGGTGGTGACCGGTCCGGCACCAGGCAGGAACCAGCGCTGCTCGTCGAAGACCGAGTAGTTGGGCAGCCGCCGCTTGGCGACCACCGCGTGCAGCCGCCCCGCGCCGACCAGCGCCGCGGCGTTCACGAGTCGCTGGTGCGGGACGCGGGACGCCACCCCCGCCACGTCGCGCGCGTCGTCCGGTCGGCGCGCGGCCACGAGCCCCGGGTCGGCCGGCACGACGGTGCCCACGATCCCGAGGCACCCTGGGGCCGCCGCGGCGAGCTTCTCGAGCGCGCCGGTGGCGTCCTCTACGAACCCGTCCTTCAACAAGAGGTCCTCGGGCGGGTACCCGATGAGGCTCAGCTCGGGGGCGACGACGAGGTCGCACCCCTCGTCGCAGCCCTCGCCGAGCGCCCGGAGCACCCGCTCGGCGTTGCCCTCGAGGTCCCCGACCGTGACGTCCAGCTGGGCGAGCCCAACGCGGATCGTCGCCACGCATCGAGCCTAACGGGGGCCCTTGCCGCCCCAGGGGGGCCGTCCGCCGCGCGCCCGAAGCCGGCTGGTCTCGCCGCGCTCCTCGCGGCGGGGATTCACACGGAGTTAACGCCGGGGGGCGCGGGACGGGGACCGGGGTTGCTTGACTGTGGCCAAGGACCGCGGGTCGGCGCGGGCGCGAGGACCATCGACGAGGAGGAGCAGGCGTGCCCTATCAGGCCGAGTACATCTGGATCGACGGGACCAAGCCGTCACCACTCGTGCGAAGCAAGACCAAGGTCGTCGCCGACGGCAAGCAGCCGGGCATCTGGGGCTTCGACGGCTCGAGCACGAATCAGGCCACGGGCGAGAACTCCGACTGCGTGCTGCGACCCGTCTTCGTCGCGAAGGACCCGCTGCGCGGACCCAACGACAAGCTCGTGATGTGCGAGGTGCTGAACACCGACATGACGCCGCACCCGTCGAACACGCGCGCAGCATGCGCGGAGACGGCGAAGCGCTACGCCGCGTTCGAGCCGTGGTTCGGCATCGAGCAGGAGTACACCTTCATCCAGAACACTCGCCCGCTCGGCTGGCCGGAGAACGGCTACCCCGCGCCCCAGGGGCCGTACTACTGCGGCGTCGGGGGCGACAAGATGCCCGGCCGCGAGATCGTCGAGGCGCACACCGCGGCGTGCATCAAGGCGGGCCTCGCGATCGAGGGAACCAACGCCGAGGTGATGATGGGCCAGTGGGAGTTCCAGATCGGCGTCATCGCCCCGCCCGAGATCGGCGACCAGCTGTGGATGGCTCGCTGGCTCCTGTTCCGCATCGCCGAGGACTTCGGCGTGTTCGCGACGCTCGAGCCGAAGCCCATGCTCGGCGACTGGAACGGCGCGGGCGCCCACACGAACTTCTCGACCAAGGCCATGCGCGCCGCGGGCGGCTGGGACGCGATCATCGCGGGCTGTGAGGCGCTCGGCACGAGAGTGCGCGAGCACATCGCGAACTACGGGGTCGGCATCGAGGCGCGACTGACCGGCGCCCACGAGACGGCCAGGTTCGACAAGTTCAGCTACGGCACGTCCAACCGCGCCGCGTCGATCCGCATCCCGTGGGGCACCGCGAAGGATGGACGGGGCTGGCTCGAGGACCGCCGACCGAACGCCAACATGGACCCCTACGTCGTGAGCCGGCTCATGGTCGAGACCGTCTGCGGCGCTGCCGAGGCGAAGGGCCACGGTGCGGGGAAGCGCAACGGCAAGGCGGCGGTGACCGCCACCGCGGCGCGCAAGCGCCCGGCGCGCGCGACGGCGACGCGGGCCGCAGCGCGCGCGAAGAAGACCACGACGAAGCGGGCCGCGGCCGCGCGCTGACGCTGGCCGCGCTCGCGGTCGGACCTGCGACAATCTCACCGTGTCAGAGCAGCAGGCCGCCTACGTCCTGCGGACCGTCGAAGAACGACGCATCCGCTTCGTCCAGCTCTGGTTCACCGACGTCCTCGGGCGCCAGAAGGCGTTCCACATCACGCCGCCGGAGCTCGAGGACGCCCTCGACGAGGGGATGACCTTCGACGGCAGCGCGATCGACGGCTTCAGCAGGGTGCAGGAGGCCGACGTCCTCGCCAAGCCCGACCTCGACACCTTCCAGCTGCTGCCGTGGCATCCCGAGGGCGAGGGGGTCGCGCGCGTCTTCTGCGACATCGCGACGGTCGACGGCGCCCCGTTCGAGGGCTGCCCGCGCAATCGGCTGCGCCGCGTCCTCGACGGCGCCCACGACGAGGGCTACACCATGTTCGTCGCGCCCGAGGTGGAGTTCTTCTACTTCGACTCGCTCGAGCCGACCGGTCCTCCGCGACCCGTCGACCTCGGCAGCTACTTCGACCTCGGCACCGACGACCGCATCGGCGGGCTCCGCCGGCACACGGTGCGCACGCTCGAGGAGATGGGCATCCCCGTGGAGCACGCGCAGCACGAGGACGCACCCGGGCAGCACGAGCTCGATCTGCGGTACACCGACGCGCTCACGATGGCCGACACGGTCATGACGGTTCGCCACGTCGTGAAGGAGCTCGCTCGGGCCGCGGGCATCGCCGCGAGCTTCATGCCGAAGCCCCTCGCAGGGGTCCAGGGCTCCGGGATGCACACCCACGTGTCGCTGTGGCGCGACGAGGCGAACGCCTTCTGCGACCCCGACGACGCCTACGGCCTCTCCCCGCTCGCGCACCAGTTCATCGCCGGGCTCCTCGCCCACGCGAAGGAGATCACCGCGGTCACCAACCAGTGGGTGAACTCCTACAAGCGCCTCGTGCCCGGGCACGAGGCGCCCGTCCATGTGAGCTGGGCGCGCAACAACCGGTCGGCCCTCGTGCGCGTCCCGACCGTCAAGCCCTCCAAGACCGACTCGACGAGGGTCGAGTACCGCTCGCCGGACTCGGCGGCCAACCCGTACCTGTGCTTCGCCGTCATCCTCGCGGCCGGCATGGCAGGGGTGCGCGGCGGCTACGAGCTGCCCCCCGAGGCGACCGGCAACCTGTTCGACCCCGCCGAGGGCCGCGACCACGAGCGGCTGCCATCGAGCCTCAAGGAGGCCACCGACACGATGGCGTCCTCCGAGCTCCTCCACGACACCCTCGGTGACCACCTCGTCGAGTGGTTCCTGCGCAACAAGCGCGCGGAGTGGGCGGACTACGCCGAGACGGTCACGCCGTTCGAGCTCCACCGGTACCTGCCGCTGCTGTGAGCACCGTCGGGAACGCTCGGCCAGCCGAGCTCGTCTGCATCCCCGCCGTCGATACGGCGCTCGCCGAGGCGGCTCGTCGGGCCGGCCTCCAGGCGTGCAGCGAGCCCGACGCCGCCGCCGCCGCGGCGGCCGTCGTCGAGCGCACGGGCGACATCGCCGCGGCCGTCGTCGACGCCTCATCGGGCACCGTCCTCGACGCCATGGCCACCTGCAAGGTCCTGCGGCGCCTCGACCCGGGCTTCGAACCGATCGTCGTCGTGGTCACCGCTGACCAGCTCGACGAGCTCACGCTCCGCGACGAGCTCTTCGACGACTTCATCCTCGCCCCGACCGCCCCCGAGGAGCTCGCCGCGCGGCTCCGTCACCTCGCCGCCCAGCGCCGCAGCGCCCTCGGGGCCGAGATCGTCGAGCACGGCGTGCTCACGATCAACCTCGAGACCTACCAGGCGGCCGTCGGCGGCCGCGCGCTCGACCTCACGTACATGGAGTACGAGCTGCTCCGATTCTTCGCGACCAACCCGGGACGCGTCCTCACCCGCGAGACGCTGCTCAGCCGAGTCTGGGGCTACGAGTACTACGGCGGCGCGCGAACCGTCGACGTCCACGTGCGGCGCCTCCGCGCCAAGCTCGGAGAGGAGCACGCGCACCTGATCCACACCGTGCGCAGCGTGGGCTACCGCTTCGGCTGACCTCAGTGGACGAGGAAGTGCAGCACGAGCAGGACGCATCCGAACGAGGCACCTGCGGCGGTCTCGACGAGGACCTGGGTCACCGGCAACCGGTTGTACATCGCCGAGACGAGCTCGATCAAGACGAGCGAGGCTGCGCACGCGGCCGTGGCCACCCACAGGGCGGTCGAGTCGCTCGCACCGGCGATGCCGGCGACGACGAGCGCGCCGACCGGCAGCAGGATGGCCCGAAGGATCGACGCCTGGTGCTCGAGCGCCGCGGCGAAGGGGCGCCACTCGAGCCGCCTGCGCTGCTTGATGCGCTCGCCGGTGTCGTCGCTCCAGGCGTGGACCACCCAGAACAGGGCGAGCACCAAGAGCGCGGCCTCGATGCTCGTGCCGACCGTCTCGCCCTTCGCGTTCTCCCCTGCGAGGACCGCGCCGACGGTGATCGTGCCGAAGATGACCCCCGCGGGGTTGGAGCGGAGCCCGAGCCACCTCGCGACCAGGTCGATGGGCGAGCTGGCGCCGTCGGGCGAGGTCTTCAGGCGTCGGCCGAGCACGCCCACAGCTCCACTTCGACGCGCGCGTCGAGCGGGAGCGCCGCGACCCCGATGGCGGTGCGCGCCGGCCGGTGATCGCCGAAGAAGGACACCCAGACCTCGTTGCAGGCGGCGAAGTCCGCCATGTCGACGAGGAAGACGGTGGCCTTCACCACGTGCTCGATGCGCAGGCCCGCCGAGGCGAGGACGGCCTCGCCGTTGCGCAGCGCCTGGGCGAGCTGGTCGGCCGTCGTGCCCTCGACGAGCGCCGGCCTCCCGTCCGCGCCGTCGGCGAGCCCGAGCTGACCGGAGGTGACGACGAGGTCGCCGGCCCTCGCGAACGGGCTGTACGGACCGACGGGTGCGGGCATGGCGACCTCCTCAGCGGCGGGTGGGCCACCTCGGCCCGGCGCCCTCAGCCAACCACACGGCCGCGAGCGTCGCCGCGAACACCGCCGTGCCAACCGCGACGGGGGCCGAGGATGTCTCGGCGACCTCGACCTCGACGTGGGGGAACGACCGCGCGGGCGTGACCCCGAAGGAGCGGATGGTGAGATCGACGGGCGTGCCGTCGCCGTCGAGCGCGATCCCCTCGGACGTCACCATCGAGAATCCCTGGTGCACGGCCCCGATCGCGTAGCTGCGCGTCGTGGCCACGCACAGCGGGTCGCCCGCGTCGAGGGCGACGCGGAGCGCGCCGTCACGCACCGCCACCGACGCCGTCGCGCCGCCCGGCGTCGTGACGCGGCACGCGCCGTCGGGTGACGCGGCGAGCAGCGCCAGGCCCGCGAGCACCTCGGCCACCCCCGCCCCGCGGTGCGTGGTGCCGACCCGGGGGCCGCGGACCTCCACCACGTCGACCTCGACGCCCGGGGCGGCAGCCTCGATCGCCGCGCACACGTCGTCGAGCGGCCGCGAACCGGCCACCCAGCCGAGCCGGACCACCCCGGTGCCGTCCGCGCGCAGGGCGAGAGCGAGCGGCGGACGCTTCTCGCCGCGCAGCACCACCGCCTCTCGGGTCCAACGCGCACGCACCGCCGCGCCCAGCTCTGCCGCCAGGGCCGCGGCGTCCTCGGCGACCCCGGAGCGGTCCTTCGCGCCGAACGCGCCACCGTTGCCCGCCGGCGAGGCGGGCGGCGCCCCTGGCTCGCACCAGCTCGCGTCGGGCTCGAGGTACGCGGGCTCGACCCAGGTGGTCTGCAGCACGAGGTCGTAGGCGCCCGCGGGGACCGCGACGGGGTGCGTGAGCGCCACGGTCGAGTTGCGGCCCGGCCGCATCGTCGCTGCGCGACGTGCCTCGGCGCCGCTCGCGGCCACGTCGTAACCCGTCGCCGCGGTGCCCATGGCGACGAGGCACACCTGCGGCGCGGTGTCGTCGGCGAACGGGGCGAGCCCTCGGACGACGCGGGGGCCAGCGACCTGGTGCGCGCCGCTCTCGAGCGACGCCCTTGCCGTCGCCGCGTCGAGGTCCCTCGCCGAGGGGAGGGGGCCGTCCGACAGCACGGCGAGCGCGGCCTCCACGATCGGCTGGAAGCCGGTGCACCTGCACAGGTGCGCCGCGAGCGCGGTGCGCACGGCCGCCTCGTCCACCACGGGACGTCGAGCGAGGCCGGCGAGGCGCACGACGATGCCCGGTGTGCAAAAGCCGCACTGGGAGGCCGCCGTCGCGTCGAACGCGGCGACGAGCGCGTCGCGCACGCCTGCGTCGAGGCCCTCGAGCGTCGTCACCTCTCGCCCCGACACCCTCGCGACCGGGGTCACGCAGGCGACGCGAGGCAGGCCGTCGATGAGCACCGTGCAGCACCCGCACTGGCCCTGCGGTGCGCAGCCGTCCTTCACGTCATGGCGGCCGAGCTCGTCGCGGAGTGCCTCGAGCAGGGTGCCGCCCGACGTGGCCACGACCTCGATCCCGTTGAGCCGGAACGAGACGGCCGCCGGTGCGGCGGGGGGTGCGGTCAGCTGAACGAGCTGCCGCAGCCGCAGGTCTGCGTCGCGTTCGGGTTCGTGATGTGGAACCCCGCGCCCTGCAGGCCATCGGTGTAGTCGAGCGTCGCGCCGGTGAGCAGCGCAACGCTCTGGGCGTCGACGACCACGCGGACGTCGCCGAAGGTCCGCACCGTGTCGTCGGCCGCGATCTCGGTGTCGAAGAACATGTCGTAGGAGAAGCCCGAGCACCCTCCGGGCTTCACGGCGACGCGGAGCGACAGCTGCGCGGCGTCCGCCTCGGCGGTGAGGAGCTCGGCGACCTTGGACGCCGCGGCGTCGGTCAGGGTGATGGGCTCCTTCTTGCGGGTGATCGAGACGGTCGCCGTGGTCGACATCGCAGCTCCTTCAGACCTGGCCGCAGGACGCGCGTTCGCCGCCTGCCGCACCGCAATCGTAGCGAGGCTCCCAGCTCCGCCGGTCACCACCCGGCGTGACCGACCGCGTGGCGCCGATGCCCGTCGCGTCGGAGCTCGTGGAGCGGCGTCGGCCCCTGGGACCAGGGCCCCGCACCATTAGGGTCGATGTGTGTCGGCAGAGCTGGATGCGAGCGTGCTCGACCGCCTGCGGGGCGTCGTCGACCCCGAGCTCGGCGCCGACGTCGTGACCCTCGGCATGGTGCGCCTGGCAACCGTCGGCGACGACGGCACCGCGTCGGTCGAGATCGCCCTCACGATCGAGGGCTGCCCCCTGCGTGCGCGCCTCGAGCGCGACGTCCGCGCCGCGCTGACGGGCCTGGAGGGTGTCCAGACGGTCACGGTGACCATGGGCGTCCTCGACCCTCCGGCCAAGGCGGCGCTCATGGACACCGCGCGCCGGCTCGCCCAGGACCGAGCCCCCACGACCTCCATCGCCGGCACGGTGCCCGTGCTCGCGGTGGGCTCGGGCAAGGGCGGCGTCGGCAAGTCCTCAGTGACGGCGAACCTCGCCGTCGCCCTCGCCTCGCTTGGCCACGTCGTCGGGGTGATCGACGCCGACGTCGGCGGGTTCTCGCTGCCCCGGCTGCTCGGGATGCGCGGGCCACTCGAGGCGCGCGGCGGCCGCCTCGTGCCGATGTCCCTTCCGGTCGGCGCCGGCGAGCTGCGCGTCGTGTCGATGGGCTTCCTCGCCGAGGAGGACCAGGCGCTGCTGTGGCGCGGGCTCGTTCTCAACAAGGCCGTCCAACAGTTCATCGAGGACGCGGACTGGTCCGGGATCGACTACCTGCTCGTGGACCTGCCCCCAGGGACGAGCGACGTCCCGATGGGGCTCGCGCGCACGCTGCCCCAGACGGGGCTCCTGCTCGTGACGACCCCGCCCCTCGCGGCCCAGCTCGTCGCAGCTCGAGCCGGCGACCTCGCACGCCGTGCGAACCTGCGCGTGCTCGGGGTGATCGAGAACATGAGCTCGTTCGAGTGCGAGCACGGGACGCGCTACGCGCTCTTCGGCGCCGGCGGGGGTGCGCGGCTCGCCGCCCAGCTCGGCGTCGAGCTGCTGGCATCGGTGCCATTCGACCCCGCCCTCGGCGCGGACGCCGACGAGGGGCGGCCCGTGGCCCTCACCGACCGCCCCGCGGGCGCCGTCTTCTCCGGGCTCGCGCGCCGGGTGGTCGACGAGCTCGCCCCGCCGCCCGGTGCGCAGGGCTGCACCGCGCGGCTCCTCGACGCGATGGAGCGCGCGGTCGAGACGGCCTAGGTCGAGGTGGCCGTGAACACCGCGTCGGGGTCGAAGCGCTCCGAGGAGCTGGTCGCGCACCCCTCGTCGACGAGCGCGAGCAGGTGCGCCCAGCAGGTCGCCGTCGCGACGTCGCTGCGCTCGGGACCGACGTCGGCATAGGCGTGCGTGCGCAGGTCGGCCGCGGTCGCCGGGCCGTGCTGGCGCAGCGCCTCGAGGACGATCGCGGCGCGCTGCTCTCGGTGGGCGAGGACCTCTTCGGCCGCGCGCGTCGGCGCGCCAAGGAGTCGTCCGTGCCCCGGGGCGAGTCGGCGCACCCGCTTGTCGTCGCGGACCCGAGCGACCGAGGCGAGGTACGCCGAGAGGTCGCCGTCCGGGGGGCGGATGACGACCGTCGAGCCCTGCATCAGGTGGTCGCCCGTGAACAGCCAGCCCGTCGACGGCGCGAAGTAGCACAGGTGGTCCGACGCGTGCCCCGGGGTGTGCCACGCGACCAGGCCGAGGTCGCTCGCGCCCAGCTCGCTCCCCTCCTCGGCGACGACGTCCACGGAGAGCAGGGAGTGGCCGCGGCCGACGACCGGCGCGTCGACGGCGGCGGCGAGCGAGCGAGCGGCCGGCGCGTGGTCCCGGTGGTGGTGCGTGACCGCGACGGCCGCGACCGACCGGCCACCGATCACTGCGAGCACCGCCTCGAGGTGCGACGCGATCGGGGGTCCCGGGTCGATGACGACGACGACGTCGTCGCCGACGACGTAGGTGTTCGTGCCCGGACCCGTCATCATCGACGGGTTGGGTGCGGTCAGCCTCGTGACCCAGGCGTGCACCGCCGCGGGCGCGCCCGGCACACAGGGCGGTCCGAGCGCGCGCTCGGGCAGCGCGGTTGGGCCGCTCACGTCGACGGCTGGCTCGAGGCGCGGTCGATGTCGTCGTTGCCCACCGAGCCCTCCGCCACGTTGGCGATCGTCGCGTCGTCGAAGCCGTCGTCCCCTGGCAGCAAGATCCGCACGCCGTTGCCGTCCGACACGATCCGCGGCTCGATGGTCGGCACGGACGAGGCGCGCCGGGCCGCGTCGAGCATGGCGGCACTGCTCGCGAACCGCGCGATCGCCTCGAGGTTCTTGATCGTCGGCAGGATCAGCTGCATCTCACCGCGCCGGTGGCGCTCGAGCGCCTCGGTCGGCGTCACCCAGACGTTGGCGACGAGCTCCTTGTCGTCGTGCAGCGGCACCTGTCCGAGTGGCGCGGCGGCAACGAAGAATCGCGTGTCGTAGCGCCGCGTCGGCCCGACCGGTGTGATCCAGTGCGCGAAGTACGACATCGCCGGCGCGTCGAGGACCAAGCGCTCCTCGGCGAGCACGTCGAGGAATCGGCACGCACCCTCGTTGAGCTCTCGACGGTGCTCGACGAGACGGGCGACGAGCGCGTCGTCACCCGCGTCGAGCGGTTCGCCACGCTCGCCCGTCGCGAGCAGCAGCCCCGCCTCTTCGAACAGCTCGCGCGCGCAGGCCACCCAGTACGCGAGCCCTCCGGCGCCGATCCCGAGCGTCGTCGAGGCGGCGTCATCATCGAGCCCGGCGCACCGCGCCGCCGCACCGTCGGTTGCATCCTCCGGGTCGACAGCTCCCCCGGGGAAGACGAAGGCGCCGCCCACGAAGTCGCTCTTCAGGTTGCGGAGCAGCATGAGGACCTCGAAGCCCGCACACCCGGGACGGTCTCGTGCGACGATCACCGTCGCGGCCGGTCGAGGAGGAGCGCCCGTATCCATAGGGAAAACTTAGCGAGGCAGTCGGGTTTGCTTGACTCCGCTGGCTATCCTGCATCGACGATGCCGACTGGCGTGGAGGGTGCTGCGTGAGGATCATGACCGAGGCCGCGCCATGGTGAAGCCCAAGCGCCGCCGCCGAAACAACGGCGCCCTGTTCGCCTGGATCTCGATCGGCGTGGTCGTGGCCGTGGTCCTCACCGTCGTGCTCATAAAGACGCTGAGCCCAGCGAGCCACCAGGTCAACAAGTTCGGCATCGTCCCCGCGTCGATCTTCAACGACGTCACGCAGGTCCCCGCAAGCGTCTTCAACACGATCGGGATCAACTCCCAGACGATCTCGGTCGACCCGCACTCTGTCTTCGGCGTGCTGAAGGGCCAGAAGCCGCTCGTCGTGAACGGCCTTCCCGGCGCGTTCTACTACGGCGCCGAGTACTGCCCGTACTGCGCGGCCACCCGCTGGGGGATCGTCATCGCGCTGTCGCGGTTCGGCACGTTCACCAACAACACGCTCTACAACATGTTTTCGTCCTCGACCGACTACGCGCCCAACACCCCGTCCTTCACCTTCTACAACACGAGCTACAAGAGCAAGTACTTCTCCTTCACGGGCTACGAGGTCGAGGACCGCAACCAGAATGCGCTGATGTCGCTTCCGACCAACATCTCCAACCTCGTCGCGCACTACAACACCTCGCACTCGTTCCCGTTCATGGACATCGACAACAAGACGTTCATCATCAACTCCGCCTTCGACCCGCTGAACCTGGCCGGGTACACGACCCAGAAGTCGATCGCCTCGCAGCTCACGAACACCTCGAGCGCGGTGACCCAGGCGATCATCGCGACGGCGAACTACGTGTCAGCGGGGATCTGCGCGTCGGCCAAGGACCCACCGGCTTCGGTGTGCACCTCCTCGGGCGTGAAGGCCGCGGCCACCGCCCTCGGGCTCAAGCTGTAGGGACGACACGTTGACGACGGCGTCCCTGCCGACGTCCTCGGCGCCACGTGCCGTCAGCGCCGCGCCGAGCTGGGTGCTCTGGACGTCGTTCCCGCTCGCGCTCGTCGGCGTGGGGATCTCGACGTACCTCACGATCACCCACTTCGACCCCCAGGCGCTCGTCTGTCATGCCGGCGGCATCGTGAACTGCGCCAAGGTGACGACGTCGTGGCCGTCCCGCTTCCTCGGCATCCCCGTCGCGTTCCTCGGGCTCTTCCAGTACGTGGTGATGACCGCATTGTGCACGCCGAGGGCATGGCGATCGGCGCGCCGCGAGGTCCACCTTGCGCGGCTCGTCTTCGCCGTGGTCGGCATGGGCTTCGTGCTCTGGCTGATCTCCGCGGAGTTCCTCATCATCGGCAGCATCTGCCTGTGGTGCACCGGCGTCCACATCGTCACCTTCGCCCTGTTCATCTGCGTCGTGAGCACGGTGCCGACGATGCTCGGGTGGAACGAGCGTTGATCGCGGGCTGACCGTCCGAGCGGCCCTCGCGCGGTCGCGTGGAGGTCCGACGGGTAACTTGCCTCGCTGTCGACGGGAGCGCGGTGCACGAGCCTCAGGTTTCCGACATGGGTGAGGCCGCGCCGACGGGCGGGCCGCACAACGCCGTCCCGCGCGCCCGGCACGCCGTGTGGTGGAAGCTCGCGGTCGGCGTCGTCTTCGCCGTCCTCGGGACGCTGCTGCTCGTCAAGGTCGTCGGAGTGGGCGTGGGTCAGCGGACCGTGACGGCGCTGTCGCCGACGCCGGCAGCGGTGCTCGACGAGGTGACGGGTATCCCCCTCGCGACCTACGACGAGGTCGGCGTCCGCTCGCCGACGGTCCCCGTCGTCGCGCCGGTGCCGCTGCACGACGCGAGCGCGCTCTTCGTCCGTGACACCGCGGGGCGCAAGCTGCCTCTCGTGCTCTTCGTCGGGGCCGAGTACAACGCGTTCAGCGCCGCGGAGCGCTGGCCGCTGGTGGCGGCGCTGTCGAGGTTCGGCAGGTTCACCAGCCTCTACGACGTCGAGTCGTCCTCGATCGACTATGCACCCAACACGCCGACGTTCAGCTTCTACGACGTCGACTACCACAGCGACTTCCTCGTGCTCCGCGCCTACGAGGTCGCCGCCGACGTGCGCCGCCGTGGGCGCTACCTGCCCCTCATGCACGTCCCCGCTCGCTTCACCGCGGTGGAGCGACATCTTGACCCGACCGCGGTCTACCCGTTCGTCGACGTCGGCAACGTCGCCAAGGTGCGCGAGGCCGGCCTCAGCCCCGTGACGTTCGTGGGGCTCAGCCGCAACCAGATCGCGGGCGCGCTCGCGGATCCGAGGAATCCGGTATCACGGTCGATCGTGGCCTCGGCGAACTATCTCACCGCGGCGATCTGCCTCGCCGACGGCGAGCGCCCGGGCGCGGTGTGCGACTCCGCGGGGGTGCGCGCCGCGGACGCCGCGATGGGCGTCGCGACGGCGCGCTGAGCTCAGCTCGCCTGGCGCTCCGAGATGTCGCGCCGCTCGAGCTCGGTCGTGCCGCCCCAGATCCCGTGGGCCTCTTTGATCCGCAGGGCGTAGGTCAGGCACTCGCCGCGGACCGCGCACGACGCGCAGATGGCCTTCGCGTCGCGCTCGCGGGCCATGCGGTCCTCTTTGCGTTCAGGAGAGGTCGGGGGAAAGAACAGCTCCGCCCTCGGCCCCTTGCAGGCAGCGTGGCGCTGCCATTCCTCCGTCACAATTGCCATCGCCCCCACCCCCAGTACCCAGTGCCCCGGGCACTCCTCCTAGCCCAAACGGTACCGACGGCGCCCTTCGCCCGACAAGGCCTCTGAACAGGGGTTCTTCGCGGGTCGGGGGCGACGTCGCGGTACCCTCCGCTCGTGGACCCCGTCGCGTTCTTCCGGCGGTCGAGGGTGCTCTTCGTGGCCGGCAAGGGCGGGGTCGGCAAGTCAACGACCACCGCGGTGGTCGCACTCGCCGCGGCGCGATGCGGGCTGCGCGTCCTCGCCGTCGAGCTCGAGGGTCGCAGCGAGCTGCCGAGGGCCCTCGGGCTCGAGGGCGAGCTCGACTTCGAGGAGCGGCTCGCCGTCGCGTTCCCCGCCGGCGGCTCGGTGACCGCGCAGCGGATCCGACCCGACGACGCGCTCGTCGAGTGGCTGCGGGCGCACACGCTCGGCGCCGTCGTGCGCCGATTGCGCAGCACGGGCGCGCTCGACGTCGTCTCCTTCGCCATCCCCGGCATCCGCGAGGTGCTCGTGCTCGGCAAGCTGAAGGCGCTCGAGCGCGGCGGCGCGTTCGACCTCGTCGTGGTCGACGCCCCGGCGACGGGGCACGCCATCACGCTGCTCACCTCACCTGCGGGGCTCACCGGCGCGGCGCGCAGCGGACCCGTACGCCGGCAGGCCGAGGAGGTGTGCGAGCTGCTCTCTGACCCGGCGCGGTGCCGCGTGCTGCTCGTCACGCTCCCTCGCGAGCTCGCCGTCGACGAGACGATCGAGGCCGCCTTCGAGGTGGAGGACCGCGCGGGCGTGACTCTGTCGGTCGTCGTCGTCAACCAGTACGAGCCGCCCGACCATGCCCTCGCCGCGGCGCTCTCGCCCGCCGAGGCTGCACCGCTCGGCGAGGCGCTGGCGGGTGCGGTCGAAGCTGCGCGGCGATTCGAGTGGTCACGCGAGCAGGCGGCGGCCACCGAGGTGGGCCGGCTGGCGGGCGTGCTCCCGTTGCGCGTGCTCTCGCTTCCGTCGCTCGACACGAACCGGCTCGGTCCCGCCGAGGCCGACCAGCTCGCCGAGGTGCTCCTCGCCGAGGTCGGCGCGATCGAGGGGCACGAGTGACCGACGTGCTCGCGGCGCTCGATGGCAAGCCGATCGTCGTGGTCTGCGGCGCCGGCGGCGTCGGCAAGACCACCGTCGCCGCGTCGATCGGCGTGGGACTCGCCGCGGCGGGCAAGCGGGTCTGCGTCCTCACCGTGGATCCCGCGCGGCGGCTCGCCGGCGCCCTCGGCATCGACACGCCGAGCGACGTCCCCGTCGAGGTCGTCGGCGGCTGGCCGGGGACGCTCCACGCGGTCCAGCTCCACGCCGAGTCGACGTTCGACGCGCTGATCGGTCGCCACGCCACGAGCGACGCCCAGGCGGCGGCGATCCGGCGCAACCCGCTGTACCGCTCGCTCGCGAGCGCGCTCGGGGGGACCCAGGAGTACATGGCGATGGAGCGGCTGTACGAGCTGCACCACGCCGAGACGTTCGAGGTCGTGGTCGTCGACACACCGCCGACCCGCAGCGCCCTCGAGCTCCTGGACGCACCCGAGCGGCTGCTGCGCTTCCTCGGCCACCGGGTGGTGCGGGCGCTCATCGCCCCCACTCGCTTCACGCTGCGCGCAGCCTCGGCGGCCACCTCCGCGTTCCTCCGCGGCATCTCTGCGGTCGTCGGTGGCGACCTCGTGGAGGACGCCGTCGAGTTCTTCCGGGCCTTCGCCGGCATGCAGGAGGGCTTCGCAGAGCGCGCGGGCGAGGTCCAGGCGCTCCTCGTCGCGCCATCGACCGCCTACGTGCTCGTGACGACGCCGACGAGCGACGCGATCGAAGAGGCGTCGTGGTTCACACAGCACCTGGCGGACCGCGGCGTCACCCCGACGGCCGCCGTCGTCAACCGCTGCCACCCGTCGTTCACCGATCTCGACGCCGTCACGGTCCCCACCGCCGAGGGCGCCGCAGGCGCACAGCTCGCGGTGCTGGTCGCGCTCGAGCGCGCGGCACGCCACGACGCCGGGATGCTGACGGCGATCACCGCGCTCTTCGGGGGTGCCGCGGTGTCGGGCGTCGCGCTCTCGCCGGCGCCCGCGAGCGAGCTCGCCGGGCTGACCGCCGTGGCCCGCCAGCTCGGCGCCCCGTCCCGCACGTCCTGAGGGCCACGCGACGGGGTCCGATACGCTTCGCGCGATGGCACTCGTGCTCGTGGCGAGCGACCTCCCGTCGCTGCGCCGGTCCATCCGTGCGACGATCGAGAGCCCCGGCGTCGAGGTGATCGAGGCGTCGAGCGGTCACGAGGCTCTCCAGCGCTGCCTCGACGACGACGTCGCGCTCGCGATCCTCGACCTGCAGATTGCCGCGATGGGCGCGGTTGCGATCGCCGCCGAGCTGCGCAACGTCGAGTCCTACGGCGAGGTCCACCACGTCACCGTGCTCATGCTCCTCGACCGGAGGCCGGACGTCTTCCTCGCCCGCCGCGCGGGCGTCGAGGGCTTCCTTGTGAAGCCGATCGAGCCGGTGAAGCTCCGCCGCGCGGTGCGCGCCGTGCTCGACGGCGGCACCTTCGAGGACGACGCCTGGCGGCCGGTCACCGTCGGCGCGCCGGGCTCGCCTCGCGATGCCTGACGACGCAGCGCCGGACCGCCGCGCACGCCGGCGGCTGCGTCGCGCCCCGTCCACGGACGACCCCGCAGACATCCAGGAGCGGCTCATCGTCGAGCGCCTCGCCGACCTGCGGACGACCGAGCTCAAAGAGGTGATGACCCCGAGGGTCGACGTCACCTTCCTCTCGATGCCGGTCACCCCCGAGGCGGTCGCCGACGCGATCCGCGACAGCGGGCACCGTGCGTTCCCCGTCGCGCTCAACGACGAGCTGGACGACGTCGACGGGGTGCTGTTCGTGAGCGACCTGTTCCGCAGCTCGAAGGGCGCGCGCTCCTTCCCGACGTCGCTGCCCGACACGACGGAGATCTCGCGCAAGGTGCGCCGGCCCCCGCTCCTCCTGCCCGAGTCCATGGGGGTGCTCGAGGCGCTCGCCGAGATGCGCGCGCAGCGACGCACGTTCGCCGTCGTGCTCGACGAGTACGGCGGGGTCGCCGGCGTCGCGACGCTGCGCGACCTTCTCGAGCCGCTCGTGGGCGACCTGTCCGACGAGTTCGACGAACACGAGGAGCCCGACTTCTCCCGCATCGACGCCAACCGCTGGCTCATCGACGGCCAGGCGGGCATCGACGAGGTCGCCGAGCACCTCGGCGTCTCGCTCCCCGAGGGCGACTACGTCACGATCGGCGGCTACCTGCTCGAGCGACTGGACCGGATCCCCGAGCCCGGCGACTCGGTCGTCGTCGACGACTGGGAGCTGCGCGTCCAGTCGATGGAGCGCCGCCGGATCACTGAGATCGTGGCGCGACGCGTCGTCGAGGCGCCGACGGCGACCGACGCCTAGGAGCCCGCCGGAGACCCCGCCGCGGACCTCGTCTAGGCTCGCGATCCCGCGGGGGCACCCGCGACGGGCTGTAGCGCAGCTTGGTTAGCGCGCTGCGTTCGGGACGCAGAGGTCCCCGGTTCAAATCCGGGCAGCCCGACCACCGATCCCGCGAAGTGTCGGCCCGCGCGTCGCTCAGCGGCGCACGAGGCTGCCCGCGACGATCGCCCAGCCCGGTGGCAGCCCGGCGGGGTGCCCGACCAGCCCGGACGAGGTGATCCCGCCGAGCGCGGCGTGCGACAGGTTCACGTGCTGCAGGTTCACGCCAGTGAGCACGGCGTGGGTCAGGTTCGCGCGTGCGAGGTCGGCGTTCTGCAGGTCCGTGCCGTCGAGGCGCGCCGAGGCGAGCACGACATGGGGGAGCGCGGCGTTCTGCAGCCCGGCTCGCTGGAGGCTCGCGCCGGGGCCGAGGAGGAAGCCGCGGTAGAGCACCCAGTGCGCGGGGAGCTTCGGGGCGACGCCGCGGACGATGAGGTGCCCGGTGAGCGAGCCCGCGAGGCGCGCGCGTGACAGGTACGACCCGGTCAGGTTGGTGCCGCGCAGGTTGGCCCCTTCGAGGTCGGCCGCGAGGAACCGGCTGTGGCTGAGGTCCGACCCAGAGTCGTTGGCACCGGGGCCAACGAGGTGGCCGTTCACGTTCACCCAGCCGCGTGGCAGGTGCCTCGAGCGCACCGCCGACGAGCGCAGGTTGGTGAGGTCGGTCCCGTTGAGGTCGACCGACGCGATCGAGACGTTCGAGAAGTTCGCGCCCCGGAGGCTCGCGTGCGAGAAGTTGGTGCGCTGCATCACGGTGACCGAGAACTCCGCCTTCCAGAGCACCGTGCGGGCGAGGTTGGTGCCGTCGAGGTCCGCGCCGGTGAAGTTCACCTTCGCGAGGAACAGGCCCGTGAGCTGGGCGCGGTGGAGGTTCGCGCCCGGCCCGATGAAGTACCCGTCTGCGAGGACGAAGCCGGACGGCAGCTTCCTCGGCTCACCCCTCAGCCCGCCGGTGAGGACGCCGAGCTTGTTAGGCGCGAAGAGGACCGCGTCGTGGAACCCCGTGTCGGTGATCGTGGCACCGGTGAGGATCGCGCCGAGCATCCTCGTGCCCGCGAGGCTCGTGTGGGTGAGGTTCGCGCCGGCGAGATTGGCGCCGGCGAGGTTGGACCTCGACAGGTTCGCGTGCGCGAGGTCGAGGTGCGCGAGCCACTGGCCGGCGAGGTCGACCCCGGGGCCGAACAGCACGCCGCGCTTTGTGAAGAACCGGCCCGGCAACGACGTCGGCCGCCCGTGGAGGTTGCCGGAGGACACACGGACCAAGGACGTGTCGGCGAAGTCGGTCTGGACGACCGTCGCGCCCTGCAGCGTGGCGTGGTTGAGCGTGGCCTGCGTCAGGTTCGCGGTCGCGAGGTTCGCCCTCGTCAGGTTGGCGCCCGAGAGGTTCGTGCCGAAGAGCACGGCGTTGAACAGGGACGTCCCGGTGAGGTTCGCCTGGGAGAGGTTGGCCCCCGTGAGGTTCACGTGCTCGAACTGGCGGTGCGAGAGGTCGCAGCCGTGCAGGTCGACGCCCGGCACGGGCCGTGCCGCGCAGTCGACCTTCTTGGCGGCCGAGGCGAGGCTGGGCACGGCGAGCACCGCGACGGCGACGGCGACGGACGCGACGATGCGCAGGGGCGCGCGATGCATCCGACAATCGTACGGGGCATCGCAGGTCCGCTCCCCTCGGGCCGGGGTGCGTCGCACCTCGGGCACCCGGACGCCGCGGCAACGTCGCGGTCACCAGCGGCCACCGCCCGACACACCGTCGGTACGCTCGAGGAGGTGCGGGCCGCGATCGTCGTCGTGATCTGGGGGTGCTGGGGCGCCTGGGCACTGCTGTGGTTCGCGATGGCCTTCTCGACGAAGCGCACCGTGGAGCACCCCGACCGCGCCTGGTACGCGGGCGCCGGGCTCGTCGTTGCCCTCGTCGTCGTGCTCCGCGCGTCGCACGGGCTCGACGGCGACTCGCTGCGACGCGCGCTGTGGACGACGTCGCCGGTGGGCGACCTCGTCGCGCTCGCCCTCGTCGTCGGCGGGCTCGCCTTCACCGCCTGGGCGCGCGTGACCCTCGGGTCGAACTGGAGCGGGTCCGTGGTGTTCAAAGAGGACCACGAGCTCGTCGTCGCAGGCCCCTACGCGCTCGCTCGCCACCCGATCTACACGGGGCTCCTCGCCATGCTGCTCGGCACGGCCGTCGCCTTCCCCTCGCCGCAGTCCGTCGGCGCGTTCGTCGCGGCGGTCGTCGTCCTGTGGCTCAAGTCACAGCGCGAGGAGGCGCTCATGACCCGCCACTTCCCCGACGCCTACCCGGCCTACCGGCGGCGGGTGAGGGCGATCATCCCGCACGTCCTCTGAGCGAGGCGCCCCGTTCAACGAGTGCGTCGGGCACCTCGAGGTGGCGCGAGCGCAGGTACTCGCCCAGCCCCTTTGCCTGGGGGTCCTGGCGCGTCGACGACGCGACGCCGTCGCCCAGCAGGCCGACCACCACGAAGTTGAGCGCGCGCAGGTTCGCGAGCTCGTAGCGGCGGACCTCGAGCTCGGTCGCCTCGGTGAGCAGCGCCTTGAACGCGTCGACGGTGAGCGTGTCGCGGAGCCACCGGTACGCCTCGTCGGTGTGCGTCCACAGGCCGACGTTCGCGTTGCCGCCCTTGTCGCCCGACCTCGCGCCGCAGACGTCGCCGAGCGGCCGGCGCGTCGTCGGCCCGAGCGAGCCGGGCCCCGGCGGCGGTGCGGGCACGTCGAGGGGGCCCGCGGCGACGGCGACGTAAGGCACCTCGACGCGCGCGCCGTCAGGCAGGACGACGACGTGGTGCACCTCGTCGCGCGGCACGAGCAGCGGCCAGTACACCCCGTACGCCGAGGCCTCGGTGGGCGGCGACGTCGTGAAGAAGCCGGCGTAGCTCGCCAGGGCGAGCTCGGTGACGGCGTTCGAGAACCTGCGTCCGACCTTGTCGCGGTCGGGGTCCATCACCGTCACGCGCAGGAGTGCCGTCGCCTCGGGATTGCTCGGCGCGTCCTCGTGGTCGGTGCGCAGCAGCTGGACGTCGGCGGTGGCGAACTGGTCGCGGCCGCCGAGCAGCCCGAACAGCAGCGAGGTCGCGTGCGCGGCCTTCGCCTCGACGTCGAGGCCCGTGAGCACGAGCGTCATCGTGTTGCGGTAGCCCGCGTCGAAGTTGAGTGCCACTTTGAGCGTGTCCGGCGGCGCCTCGCCCCTCGTCCCGGAGACCCGCACGCGGTCGGGGCCCACCTGGTCGAGCTGGATGGTGTCGAAGCGCGCGGCGGCGTCGGGGTTCTCGTAGCGCGGTGCGCCGAGCTCGTAGAGGAGCTGGGCGGTGACGGTCCCCACCGTCACGGCGCCGCCAGTGCCGGGCTGCTTGTGCACGACGCAGGCGCCGTCGGCTTCGACGTCGCAGATCGGGAAGCCCGGGTACCCCTTGGCGAGCTCGTCGAGGAAGGGGTAGTTGCCACCGGTGGTCTGGGTCCCGCACTCAATGACGTGGCCAGCGACGACTGCCCCGGCGAGCGCGTCGAGGTCCTCGGGCCCCCAGCCGTGCCACCACGCCGCCGGGCCGACGACGAGCGAGGCGTCGGTGACCCGGCCCGTGACCACCACCTCGGCGCCCGCCTCGAGGGCCGCGGCGATCCCGAAGCCGCCGAGGTACGCGTTGGCCGTCGCGACCGAGTCGAGCGCGCCGCCGAGCGCCTGGCCCGTGTCGAGGTGGCGCAGCTCGACACCGCGCTCGGCGAGGGCCGGGAGCCGCGCGGTGACGTCGTCGCCCTCGACGACCGCGACCAGGGGCACGCGGCCCTCGGCCGCGCCGAGCTGCTCGAGCCGGGCCTTCAAGCCGTGCGGGTTGAGGCCCCCGGCGTTCGCCACGACGCGGATCCCCCGCGCGAGGCAGTCCGAGAGGACGTCGGCCATCTGGCGCTCGAAGGTGGGGACCCAGCCCGCCTCGGGGTCGCGGCGGCGCAGCTTCCACAAGATGAGCATCGTGAGCTCGGCGAGGTAGTCGCCCGTGAGGACGTCGAAGGGCTCCGGTCCGTCGAGCAGCTCGCGCGCCGCGGCGAGGTGGTCCCCGAAGAAGCCCGAGCAGTTCGCGATGCGCACCGGACGCGTGCCGCGATCGCTCACCGCGATGGCTCCGTCGCCGCCCGACCTGCCCCGGGCGGCCCGGCGAACGCCTGGGCGATCGAGAGCCACTCGTCGGCGGCCGCGCCGTCGGCCACGAGCGAGGTGTCCGCCCGGTGCCGGCGCTGCGTCGCGATGAGGCAGAACTCGACGGCGTCGCCGCAGAGCCGGTCCCCGCCGTCATCGCCGAACCGCCACCGCTGCCCGTCGGGGGCTGCGAGCTCGACGGCGACCGCCGTGGCAGGGACGACCATTCCGTGCGCTGCGTAGCTGTTCGCCCTGGTCCGTGCGCACAGCCGGGCCACGTCGAAGAGCGCGGCGGTCACGGGGTGCGCGACTCCGAGCGCGTCGTAGACGTCCTGGCCGTGCGCCCAGGTCTCCATGATCCGTCCCGTCATCGCCGAGGCGACTGAGAAGTCCGGCCCGTACCACGGCACCCGTGTCGACGGGCCTGCCGCCTCCATGGCGGCGACCATGGTCGTGCGCGCCTCGACCAACGAGTCGCGCCGTGCGGCAGGCGCCACGTCGCGGGAGCGCGCGGCCACGACGTCGCACAGTTCGGCGCCGAGCGCAACGGCCTCGTCGAGGTAGGGCGCGAAGCGCTCGGGTCCTGCAACCGAGGCGGTCGCCGCCTCGTCGAAGTAGGCGAGGTGACCCACCTGGTCGGCGACGATCCAGCCCGCCGACGGCGTCGGCGTCGCCCACGCCTTCTCGCCAGCGGCGTCGATCGTGGCGAGGAGCACGGCGGTCTCCTCGTCGAGGTGGGCCGCCAGCGCCGCGAGGTCGGGACCGCTCACCGGCCCTCCCACCTCGGTGGCCGCTTCTCGGCGAAGGCGCGCGGGCCTTCCTGGGCGTCCTCGCTCTTGTAGACGGGCTCCCAGATCGCATCGGCGGCCTCGTAGGGTGCCTGGAGCGAGAGGTAGACGGTCTTCTTCGCCGCGGCCACGGACAGCGGTGCGTTCGCGGCGATGCCCTCGGCGAGCTCTTGGACCGCGTCGTGTAGCCCGGCCATGGGCACCACCCGGTTCACGAGTCCCACCTCGAAGGCGCGCTGCGCGGTCAGCGGCTCGCCCGTGACGAGCAGCTCCATGGCGACGCGTGGGGGCACGAGCCACGGGAGCGGGGCGGCCCACGGCGCGCCGCGACCGACCTTCACCTCGGTGATCGCGAACCGGGCGTGGTCCGCCGCGACGCACAAGTCGCACATCTGGGCGAGGAGGAACCCGCCGGCGAGGGCCACGCCGTTCACCGCAGCGATCGTCGGCTTGTCGACCCGGACGGTGCGTCCGAACACCGGGACGTAGTCGGGAGGCGGGACCTCGAGGCCCATCGCGGACATCTCCTTCAGGTCCGCCCCCGCGCAGAACGCGACGTCACCGCTCCCGGTGAGGACGAGGACGGCGGCATCGTCGTCGTTGAACCGTGCGGTTGCCTCGCGGAGCCCGTCTCTGACCGCGGCGTTGATCGCGTTGCGCGCTTCGGGGCGGTCGATCGTGATCCACGCGACGGGACCAACCCGGTCGTAGCGAACGGCCTCGCTCACGCGACCTCGCCTGGGTGCGGCTCGACGACCACGAGCACCGCTCCGGCGTCCACCTGCTCGCCGTCGCGCACGAGCACCGACGCGACCATCCCGTCGTGCGGCGCGCGGATGGAGTGCTCCATCTTCATCGCCTCGAGCACGATGAGCAGGTCGCCTTGGGACACCGTGTCACCTTCCGAGACTGTCACGCGGCGGACCGAGCCGGGCAGAGGTGCGTGCAGGGAGCCAGGCTCGTCGTCGGCGACCGGAGCCCGCAGGCGCGGGATCTCGGCGAGCACCGCGGCCCCGAGCGAGCCGTCCGCGTAGACGAGCCCGCCGACCTGGTCGAGCGCGACGCGGACGGGGCGGCCGTCGACCTCCCCGGCCGCGCCCGACGCCTCGACGTCCACGCGGCCGAGCCCAACCGACCGACCGTCGAGCTCGACGCGCCGCGCACCGTGTCCGCCGGTGACGAGCACCGTGTGGCGCGCGCCGCGCAGCTCGTAGGTCCGGGGCTGGTCGGCCGGTCCGACGTTGCGCCACGCCGCGGGGACGCCGTCGGGCTGCGGCGAGGTCCGGCGCGCGAACTGCCGCTGCCAGATCGCCGCGAGCACGCAGTAGAGCGGTTGGTCGGGGTCCCGCGCGGCCGCCGACAGCGCCGCGGGCGTGTGGCGCTCGAGGAACCCCGTGTCGGTGCGGCCCTCGAGGAACTCGTCGCTGGCGAGGATGCCCACGAGCAGGTCGCGGTTCGTCGCGACCCCGTGCAACCGGGCACGGCGCAGCGCGGCCTCGAGACGGCGCACGGCCTCGTGGCGCGTCGGGGCCCACGCGGCCACCTTGGCGAGCATCGCGTCGTACGCCGAGGGCACGACGGACCCCGATGCGTACCCGGCGTCCACGCGCACGCCGTCGAGTGCGGGGACCTCGAAGCGCTCGAGGCGCCCCGAGGACGGCAGGTACCCGTCGTCGGGATCCTCGGCGTACAGCCTGGCCTCGATCGCGTGGCCGTTCGACGTCGCCTCCGTCACCGCCACCGGGAGCGGGTGGCCCTCTGCGACCAGGAGCTGCAGCTCGACGAGGTCGAGCCCGGTCACGAGCTCGGTGACCGGGTGCTCGACCTGGAGCCGCGTGTTGACCTCGAGGAAGTAGAAGGCGCCGTCTTCGTCGACGACGAACTCGACGGTGCCCGCGTTCACGTAGCCGATCGCACGAGCCGCGGCGACGGCGGCTTCGCGGATCGCGGTGCGGACGTGGCTCGCGATCCCCGGTGACGGGGTCTCCTCCACGAGCTTTTGGTGTCGACGCTGGATGGAGCACTCGCGCTCGAAGAGGTCCACGACCGCGCCGTGCACGTCGCCGATGACCTGGACCTCGACGTGGCGGGGCGCCACCACGAGCCGCTCGAAGAAGACCGTGCCGTCGCCGAAGGCCGCCGCCGCCTCGCGCGTGGCGCCCTCGACGGCCTCGGTCAGCGACCCGGGCGCTTCGACGACGCGCATCCCGCGCCCGCCGCCGCCAGCGCTCGCCTTCACGAGGAGCGGGAACCCGATCGTGTCGGCGAGCGCTCGCAGCGACGCGTCGTCATGGTCCTCGGGCACCGCGACACCGGGGAGCACCGGGACGCCCGCGGCGGCCATCCGGCGCTTCGCCTCGAGCTTGGAGCCCATCGACTCGATGACCTTGGAGGGCGGGCCGACGAAGCGCAGCCCCGCCTCCTCGCACGCGCGAGCGAACGACGCGTTCTCCGAGAGGAACCCGTACCCCGGGTGCACGGCGTCCGCGCCCGTCGCGAGGGCCGCCGCGACGAGCCGGTCTGCGCGGAGGTAGGTGTCCGCGGCCGAGACGCCGGCCAGGTGCACAGCTGCGTCGGCCATGGCCACGTAGGGCAGCGCGGCGTCGGCGTCGGAGAACACCGCGACCGTCTCGGTGCCACGGGCGCGCGCCGTCCGCAGCACACGCGCCGCGATCTCCGCGCGGTTGGCGACGAGGAGCCGCCGGATCGCGCTCACATCCGGAAGACGCCGTAGCCGCGGCGACCCTCGATGACGTTGGCGTGCACCGACGACAAGGCGATGCCGAGCACGGTGCGCGTGTCGCGAGGATCGATGATCCCGTCGTCGTAGAGCCGCGCGGAGTTGAAGAAGGCGTGGCTCTCTCGCTCGATCTGGGCCTCGACCGCCTCGCGCTGGACGGCGTCGGCGGCCTCGTCGAACTCGCGACCGGCGGCCATCGCCGACTGTCGGGCCACGATCGACAGGACGCCCGCGAGCTGCTGGGGCCCCATCACCGCCATCTTCGAGTTCGGCCACGCGAACAGGAACCGCGGGCCGTACGCCCGCCCGCACATGCCGTAGTTCCCAGCTCCATAGCTCGAACCCATGATCACGGTCAGGTGCGGCACCGTCGAGTTGGTGACCGCGTTGATCATCTTGGCGCCGTCCTTGATGATGCCGGCCTGCTCGTACTCGCGTCCCACCATGTAGCCCGTCGTGTTCTGCAGAAAGACGAGCGGCGTGTCGGTCTGGTTCGCGAGCATGATGAACTCGGTCGCCTTCTTCGCCTCGTCCATGAACAGCACGCCCTGGGCGTTGGCGAGCACCCCGACGGGATACCCATGGATCGACGCCCAGCCCGTGACGAGGCTCGTGCCGTAGGTCGGCTTGTACTCCTCGAACCTCGAGCCGTCCACCACCCGCGCGAGCACCTCTCGCGGGTCGAACGGCACGCGCAGGTCGACCGGGGCGATGCCGAGCAGCTGCTCGGCGTCGTAGAGCGGCTCGTCGGCCGGGCGCGAGGGACCAGGCCCGAGCTTGCGCCAGTTGAGCGCGCCGACGATCTCGCGCCCGATGCGCAACGCGTCCAGCTCGTCGCGGGCGAAGTAGTCCGACAGCCCTGAGACCCTCGAGTGCATCGCGGCACCACCGAGCTCCTCGTCGTCGGACTCCTCGCCGGTCGCCATCTTGACGAGCGGCGGACCCCCGAGGAAGACCTTCGCATGCCGGTCCACCATGACCGCGTAGTCGCACATGCCTGGCACGTAGGCACCGCCTGCGGTCGAGTTGCCGAAGACGAGCGCGACCGTCGGGATGCCGAGGCCGGACAGCTCGGTCAGGTCGTGGAAGATGCGCCCGGCCGGCACGAACAGCTCGCCCTGCGTCGGCAGGTCCGCGCCGCCGGACTCGACGAGGTTGACCATGGGGAGCCGGTTGACGCGGGCGATCTCGAGCGCCCTCAGGTTCTTGCGCAGCGTGTAGGGGTTGATCGCGCCGCCACGCACCGTCGGGTCCGACGCGGTCACCACGCACTCGACGCCCGAGACCACACCGATCCCCGTGACGAGGCTCGCCCCGACCTGGAACTCGGTGCCCCAGGCCGCGAGCGTGGAGAGCTCGAGGAACGCGGCGTCCTGGTCGACCAGTCGCTCGATGCGCTCCCGTGCGGTGAGGCGGCCGCGGGCACGGTGGCGCTCGAGGTACCGAGCGCCACCACCCTGTCGGGCGAGGTCGATCTGTGCCTCGTGCTCGGCGAGCAGCGCGAGCAGCCCCTCCCGGTTCGCCAAGTACCGCTCGTCGCCCTCGCGCACGCTCGTCGTCAGCACGGCCACTCGCGTATGCTAACGGTCGTTCACATTGGATGCAGGAGTGGTCGTGGACTTCTCTGAGAGCGACGAGCACGCGCTGCTCCGCCGCGCCGTGGCCGACGTGGCCGGCGACTTCGGCCACGCGTACTTCGCCGCCAAGGTGCGTGCCGGGGACAAGGTCGACGAGCTGTGGGGCGCGCTCGCGAAGCACGGGTTCTTGGGCGTGCACCTGCCCGAGCGCTACGGCGGCGGCGGGGCCGGGATCAGCGAGCTGTCGATCGTCGGCGAGGAGGTCGCCGCGCAGGGCTGCCCGCTGCTCACGACCCTGGTGTCGCCCGCGATCTGCGCCGAGCTCCTGGCGCGCTACGGCACCGACGTGCAGCGCGAGCGATGGCTCCCGGGGCTGGCCATGGGCGACAAGATGGCGTTCGCCATCACCGAGCCCGATGCCGGCTCGAACAGCCACCGCATCGCGACGACGGCCACGCGCGATGGCGACGTGTGGCGGGTGCGCGGCCAGAAGACCTTCATCTCGTTCGTCGACGAGGCCGACGCTGTCCTCGTCGTCGCTCGCACCGGCACGGCGGACGACGCGGGGCGCGGGCGGCTCACCCTCTTCGTCGTCGACACCGGCGCAGAGGGGCTCGCCGCCACCCCCATCCCCGTCGAGATCGCCCTCCCCGACAAGCAGTTCCTCCTCTTCTTCGACGACGTGGAGGTGCCCGATGACCGGCGCGTCGGCGAAGAGGGCGAGGGCCTGCGCCTCGTGTTCGACGGGCTCAACCCCGAGCGGATCATGGGGGCGTCGTTGTGCAACGGGGTCGGCCGCTACGTGCTCGGGGTCGCCACGGCCTACGCCACCGAGCGCCGCGTCTGGGCCGGCGTGCCGATCGGCGCGCACCAGGGGATCGCGCACCCGCTCGCCATCGCCAAGATCGAGCTGGAGCTCGCACGACTCATGACCCAGCGCGCGGCCTGGCTGCACGACCATGGCGAGGACCGAGCGGCCGCGGGCGAGGCGGCGAACATGGCCAAGTACGCCGCAGCCGAGGCAGCCGCGCACTGCCTCGATGCGTCGATCCAGACCCTCGGCGGCAACGGCATGGCGTCCGAGTACGGCCTCGCGGACCTGTGGGGGGTCGTCCGCCTCCTGCGCATCGCGCCCGTCAGCCGCGAGATGGTCCTCAACTTCGTGGCGAGCCACTCGCTCGGGCTCCCCAAGAGTTACTGACGTGGCGGCGCCCACGGTCCGCGGTCGCGCGCGGCGGGAGCGACTCGTGACGGCGACGGCGAGCCTCGTCGCCGAGCGCGGCTACCACCAGGTCGGCGTCGACGAGATCGGCGCGGCCGCTGGCGTCTCGGGCGCGGCGATCTATCGGCACTTCGCCGGCAAGCAGGAGCTCCTGGTCGCGGTCATCGAGCGCGCCGTCGACGCGTTGATGGGCAAGGCACGTCGCATCGTCGAGAACGCTCCCTCCCCGCGCGCCGCCCTCGACGCGCTCATCGCCGCCCACGTCGACTTCGCCATGACCGAGACGGCCCTCATCACGGTCTACGACCAGGAGGCCCACAACCTCGACGAAGGGCCCCGGCGGCGGCTGCGCCGCCAGCAGCGCGCCTACACCGAGCTGTGGATCGACGTCCTCACCGGCCTCGCTCCGGACCGGTCGCGCGACGAGCTGAGCGTCGCGGTGCACGGCGCCTTCGGGCTGCTCAACTCCGTCGCGGACCACCGCCAGCGCCTCGGGGACGAGGCGTGCGCGGTCCTCCTCGAGGACATGGCCCGGCGCTCCCTCGGGGCCGTCGTGGCCCCTCTCGCCCACCCGAACGTGCCTGTGGGCCCAAAGAGGTGACCTAGGTCCCTACTCGAGGGGTACTCGGTGGGCCAGAGTCGCTGCATGGACCACCTCGGGGTAGTGCACACCTGCTTGCTGGGCGTGCTGGGCGTCGCCGGTTCGATCGTGAACCTGGACGGCCTCGGCACCTACATCCACTGGCACTTCATCTACATCTCGGTCGCGAACCTGATCGTCATCGGCCTGATGGTGCTCGCGTTCGTGCTCGCGATCATCCTGCCGTTCCCTCGGCACCGCTCGAAGGGAGAGTCCGACAATGGCTGACGACTTCACCGAGCCGGTGTCCAAGACCGCCGGCAACCCCGGCGACGCGAAGATGTGGACCGCGAGGATCCGCCGGCGCGTCGTCGAGGCGCTGCCACCGGACCGGATGCTGCCAGACCGCCAGCCTGCCTACGTCGCGTCGTGGATCTACGTGTTCGGCGTGGTCACCATCGCGGCGCTCATCGTCGTGATCACGACCGGCTGCATCCTTGCGATCAAGGGCCCGCAGTGGTGGCACGTCTCCAACGTCGGCCACTTCGTGAACTCGTGCCACCTCTGGAGCGTCGAGCTGTTCTTCTTCGCCATGGTCGTGCACCTCTGGGGCAAGTTCTTCATGGCCGCGTGGCGCGGCAAGCGGGCGCTCACCTGGGTGCTCGGCATCGTCACGTTCGTCGCGAGCATCCTGACGGCGTTCACGGGGTACGTCTCGCAGACCAACTTCGACTCCCAGTGGATCTCCACGCAGGCGAAGGACGGGATCAACGCCACCGGTGGTGGCGCGATCTTCAACGTCTTGAACTTCGGCCAGATGCTCATGTGGCACATCGCCCTCATGCCCATCGTGGTGGTCGTGCTGACCTCCTGGCACGTGCTCATGGTGCGCCGTCGAGGCGTGGTGCCGCCCTTCCCCGCCAAGGGCGAGGTCACGGCCGCAACCCCGGCGCCTGTCCCTGAGGCGGTGGGGGCATGAGCCGGCACCGGACCTTCAAGGTCGACCGCGACGTCGCCGAGTACACGGGGCCCTACCGGCCCTACGACATCGTGAAGGAGGGCATCCTCGCGCTGATCGTGATCGGCCTGCTCACCGTCGGGTTCGCCGTGGTCTTCGGCTCCCCCGACGAGCCGGCGCGCTCGCTCAAGAACTGGGCGACCGCGGACCCCGTCGACTTCATCCAGAACGCCGCGACCCAGCTCGACGGGTCCTCGGACGTCGCCGCGTACGGCCCGCCCTACAACAACTCAGTCGGCGCGGTCCAGCAGCTTGGGCCGTGGTGGAAGCTGCCGGACATCCTCGGGGTGCGAATCCCGATCGACACCGCCCGCGACTTCGTCATCAACCCACTGCGCACACAGCCCGGCCCGCGAGCGCTCACGAGCGCACTCCACGCCTACACCGCGGCGAGCCCGGCACAGCAGCTCGCGTGGTCGACGGCGTACTCGAACGCGGTGAGCCCGCCGAGCGGCGTGCCCGGCGTGGCGTTCGCGCAGGGCAAGGTCGTCCTCCTCAAGGGCACCTCCCCCGCGTTCGGCCCAGTGCCGATGCTCATGCAGTACGAGACCCAGATCGCCCGCTCGGGCGCGCTCGACCAGGCGCTCATCACGTCCAAGGGCTGGTACTCGACGGACTACACCAAGGCCCTCCTGTTCCTCTCGAACGGCAACTGGTTCACCGGCCTCGCGGCCAGCCAGCACCTGCTCGGGACCCAGTGGGGGATGATGAACGAGACCAACAGCTACCCCGGCCAGGCCTGGCTGTGGCTCTACACGATGCTCTACCAGGTCGCGCCGTACAACACCCACTGGTCCACGAACGCCGACGTGGACGTGTGGTTCACGATGGTGCTGCTCACCTTGCTCCTGGCCCTGGTGCCGTTCATCCCGGGGCTGCGATCCATCCCGAGGTGGACGCGGCTCTACCGCGTCATCTGGCGCACGCACTACCGCGAGCTCGAGCACCGCTAGCGGGCGAGGCAGGTCGGAACGCAACAGGAGGGGCCCTTTGGGGCCCCTCCTGTCACACACTCAGGCGCGTCGTCGACGCGCCGTCGGTCAGTTGGTCGCCCGGACGTTCAGCGCCTCGGGACCCTTGCGGCCAGGACCGACCTCAAACTCCACAGCCTGACCTTCGACAAGCGAGCGGTAGCCGTCGCCGGCGATGTTCGAGTAGTGGACGAAGACGTCCTCTCCGTCCTCTCGCGAGATGAAGCCGTAGCCCTTCTCGTTGTTGAAGAACTTGACAGTTCCTTGAGTCACTTGCGTATACCTTCCTTTGTCACCGCGGGCTTGTGACCCGCGACCACCGCGCGTTCGCGGCACCGCTACCACTCGGCAGCGCGGCAAGCGTACCCCGTTGGGGCTTCGGCGCCACAAGATCGCGAACTGGGCACAGAACTGAGCGCGACGGCGGCAGGTCACCGAGCGGCCGGTGTCCTTCATGTGAACGGACGGCATACGCCGGGCGGCGTGCCACCGTGGCCCGCACGGGTGATCTCGGTGCGTCGAGCGCCATCAGGAGGCCGTCGAGGTGCCCAGCCTCCTTGAGGAGGTGCAGTCGCTGCTGGGCCGGTCCTCGTTGCTGGTCGCTCCCAGCGCCCGTGCCCCGCGATCGTCGTCGTTACAGCGAGGAGATCAGTGTGCACGACGGCAGCCGCAGCAGTGCTGACGCGGGCTCACGGCCGCTCCGACGCGCCTCTCGACGTCTGCGCCTCGTCGTCGCTTTCCTCGAGCTGCTCGCGCTGGACCTGCTCGGTCTCGAGCATCACCTCGGGAGGCGCCTCTTCAAGCAGCATCAGCGAGGCGGACGCGCCGGGGAGCGCCCGGAGCAGCTCGTCCAGCTTGCGCTGCGTGGCCGCCTGCTCGCGGCCCTGGGTGTGCTGGATCGTGAACACCATGAGCAGGGTGAGGGCCGAGGCGGTGACCTCGAACGCGTCGACCCACTCCGACGGGAAGCCCAGGATCGCACCGACGACGACCGCGATGGCGATCGCCACCACCGCACCGAGGGCGATCCCGGGCAACGACGTCACGTGGTCGATCCGGTAGAGCGCCTTGCTCAGGATCGGCAACCGCGACGTCTTCTGTGCGATCGACACCGATCTCGCCGTCCTCCATCGCACGTGCCTACCCTGCCACCTCGCGTGCAGGGTCACGCGCCCTCAACGCGCGTGCTGCTCGACGGCATGTGCATGCACGAGCGGTCGGAGGCATAGGTGCTCCAGCCCACTCGGGTTCCGGGTACGTTCGGCGCATGCCTCGGACTCCCCGTGGTGCACGCCACCCCTGCTCGACGCGAGGCGGCGGCTTGGAGGGACACGGCTGATGGCCGAAGACGTCATTGAGGTCATGGTGGAAGTACCGGCCGGCACGCGCAACAAGTACGCGTTCGACGAGGACCTCGGAGCCCTGGTGCTCGACCGGCAGCTTCCGAGCTCGCTCGTCTATCCCGCGGACTACGGGTTCATCCCGCGGACGCTCGCCGAGGACGGCGACGCGCTCGACGCGCTCGTGCTGCTCGATGAGCCCACCTTCCCCGGCTGCATCGTGCGGATGCGACCGCTGGGTGTCCTCTGCTTCGTCGATGGCGACGCGACGGACCACAAGATCGTCGGCGTGCTCCCAGAGGCGGCCGACAGCGACGGCGTGCACGACCTCTCGGACGTGTCCTCCCAGTCCCTCGCCTCCATCGAACAGTTCTTTCGTGTGTACAAGGACCTCGAAGAGGGCGAGCGGATCGAGACCTTCGGCTACGACGACCGCGCCGCGGCGCTCTTGCTCATCGCCGAGTCGCGTGCCCGCTTTGAGCGGCGCAGCGGCTTGTCCTCGGGCCAGCGCTAGCCGTACTCCCGCATCTCGCTGGGCCGGCGCGATCGCCGTCGACGTCATCGGGGTGCGACACTTCCAAGTAGCGTTGCAACACCGATCACAGGGGGAACCTCATGCGTCGTCCGCTCGTCGCCATCGCTCTCGCCGCGGGCCTCGCCCTCGCCGCGCTCCCGGCCGCCACCTCGGGTGCGTCCCCCGCGCCGCCGGGCCTGCCGAGCTTCTACGCCGTGCCTTCGCACTGGCCGTCCAAGCACCCAGGCACCTACCTCAAGTCCCAGAAGGTCACCGTGGCTGGCCTCAACGGCACCGCTCGGCGCGTCATGTACGTGTCCCAGGCCTTCCGGTCCAAGCCGGTAGCGGTCACGGGCTACGTCGTCGTGCCGTCCGGCACAGCCCCGGCGGGCGGCTGGCCCGTCGTCGCCTGGTCTCACGGGACCAACGGCATGGCCAGCCCGTGCGCGCCTTCGCTCCACATCGGCACCTCGGACATTCCCATCTCGATCATGAACGCGTTCCTCGCCAAGGGCTGGGCGTTCGTGGCGAGTGACTACCAGGGCGAGGGCACGCCGCCGGGAATCCTCCCCTACATCGTCGGGGCCTCCGCAGCGGAGGACACGATCAACCTCGTTCGAGCGGCGCTCAAGGTCCCGGGCGCGCACACGTCGAAGACGTGGGTCGAGTGGGGCCACTCCGAAGGCGGGCAGACCGCCATGTACGTCGACCACCTCGCACCGTCGTACGGCAAGGGCTTGAAGCTGATGGGCGTGGTCGCGGGTGCCCCGCCGTCACAGCTCGGCCTCATCGACTCGTTCCTCAAGTCGAGCCCGTACGCCTTCTACATACTCATGGTCGCGTTCGGGTTCCACTCGTACTACGGCTCGCTCGCCCCCTTGAACCCCGTGCTCACCAAGGCGGGCCAGAAGCTCCTCGCCGACGCCACGACGAAGGTGAAGAATGCGAGCGAGTGCACCAGCATCATCGCGTCGGCCGTCGCGACGTACGTGAAGGCGGGGAAGATCTCCGAGCTCCAGAAGGCCGATCCCTACACGGTCCCGGCGTGGAAGAAGCTGCTCAACGAGAACGACCCGGGACAGTTCAAGACGAAGTCGTCCGTGCCGCTCCTCATCATCCAGGGGGGCTCGGACGAGCAGATCCCGGTCGTGTCCACGCTCTTGCTCTACAACCACCTGTGCGCGCTCGGCCAGGTCGCTCAGCGGTGGATCTACCCGGGCCAGTCCCACGCGGGCGTGATCGCCCCGTCGTTCAACGACATGGTCCAGTGGATCTCGGACCGCTTCGCCGGCGGTGCCAACCCCGACCCATACGTGCCGACGGGTGCCCCGGGCATCGTGCCGGTCCCACAGACCTGCAACTGATCGAGCCCGGGCCGCGGGCGCGCCGCGGCCCGGGTCACGACTTGTAAGCGAAGAAGCCCTGGCCGCTCTTGCGGCCGAGGAGGCCCGCCTGCGTCATCCTCGAGAGCAGCGGCGGCGGCGCGAGGTGGGGCTCTTTGAACTCCTCGTAGAGCGACTCGGCGACCGCTTGGGTCGTGTCAAGACCGATGAGGTCGGTCAAGGCGAGCGGGCCGAGCGGGTGCGCGCAGCCGATCACCATCCCCGTGTCGATGTCCTCGGCGCTCGCGAACCCCGACTCGAGCATGCGGATCGCGGAGAGCAGGTACGGGATGAGCAGCGCGTTGACGACGAAGCCGGCCCGATCCGGCGAGGCAATCACGCGCTTGCTGAGGCGGTCCGTCGCGAACGTGCGCACCCTCGTGGTCGTCTCGGGGCTCGTGAGGAGCGACGAGATGACCTCGACGAGCTTGAGGACCGGCACCGGGTTGAAGAAGTGCATGCCGATGACCTGCTCGGGCCGCTTCGTCGCCATCGCGAGCTTGATGATCGGGATCGACGAGGTGTTTGTCGCCAGGATCGCGCCGTCGCCGCGCACGACCTGGTCGAGGTGACGGAACACCTCGACTTTGGCATCCTCCTCTTCGAGCACCGCCTCGACGACGAGGTCTCGGTCCGAGAGCGCGGCGAAGTCCTCCGCGAAGGTGAGGTTCGCCCGCGCCGCCTCGGCGTCCATCTCGGTCACCTTGCCCGAGGCCACCGCGCGCGACAGCGACCGCTCGATGCGCGCCTGTCCCGTCTTGAGGGCCTCGGCATCGCGTTCCACGACGACCACGTCGACGTCCGCGCGCGCGCAGACCTCCGCGATGCCGGACCCCATGAGCCCGCACCCGACCACGCCCACCTTGTCCACGCTCGCCCCTCGCTCGCTCGACTGCCCTCCAGGCGATCCTACGAGCAGCCCATCTCGTGGCGATGCTGCGAGGCGACGGCCCGCCGCGCGCGAGGCCGCCAGGTGCACACGTTGGCTACCCATCAGGGTGCTGCGGGTGACGCGGCCACCTAGGTAACTTTCTTCGCAATTGCCGGGGGTGCGGTTGTTTGCATTCGCAACCACCACTAGGTTCATCATCTTCCAACCGTCAGGTTCGGGGGGGCACGCGCTGTGCCGTCTCCAACTCTGGACACCGAGGCAAACAAAGGAGACTCATGAGGAAGTTGCTCATGCAGGCCTGTGTGCCGATCGTGGCCGGCTCCGTTGCCCTCGTGGGTGTGGCAAGTGCCGCCTCCGCGACGACGACGAGGCCGCACGCGACGCCCACTTACACACTGGCGTACGAAGGTCCACTGTCAGGCGGCAATGCCCAGCTTGGCCTGAACATGAAGTACGCCGTCCAGCTGGCGATCAACCAGGCCAACGCCGGCAAGACCTTCGGCAAGCTGAAGTTCAAGCTCAAGTTCAGCGCGAAGGACGACCAGGGCTCGCCGACCGTCTCGCCGACGATCGCCGCACAGCTGGTCGCCAACTCGAACGTGCTCGGCGTTGTCGGCCCCGCCTTCTCTGGCGCGACGGCGGCCGCGGAGCCGACGTTCTCCAGCGCGCACCTAGCGACAGTGAGCCCCTCGGCGACGAACCCGATCCTCGCCCACAGCGGCTGGAAGAACTTCTTCCGCGTCGTCGCTGACGACAGCGTCCAGGGCCCAGCCGACGCGAACTACGTCGTCAAGAAGCTCAAGTACAAGAAGATCTACAACATCAACGACGCAAGCCTGTACGGCTCAGGGCTGTCCTCGGCGTTCGGCACCCAGGCGAGCCACGACGGCGCGACGGTGACCAGCTCGACCGTGCCCAACACGACGGGCTGTGGCAACGGCGGCAGCGGTGACCCGGCGCAGTACCCCGGCGTCGCGACGGCAGTGAAGCACGCGAATCCGCAGATCGTCTTCTACGGCGGCTACTACTGCGACCTCGGCCTGCTGCTTGGCGCCCTGAGCCACGCTGGCTACAAGGGCAAGGTCATGAGCGGCGACGGCAGCGACGACCCGCACCTGATCCTCGGCACCAACCCGAAGGCTGCGGCGAATGGCGTGTACCTGACGTGCCCATGCGCGCAGCTCGGGAAGACCGTTGCGGACAGGGCGTTCGGCTCTGGCTTCACCAAGCTTGCGCACTTCGCGCCCGGGACGTACTCGGCGGAGGCCTACGACTCCACGAATGCGATCATCGCGGTGATGAAGTCGCTGTGGTCCACAGGCGGCCACAAGGAGACCCGTGCGAACATCACGAATGCGCTGCACCACGTCACGTGGAAGGGCCTCACGAAGACGATCAAGTTCCAGGCTGACGGCAACATCTCCGGCAGCGCCATCTACGTGAACCAGGTCAAGGGCGGCAAGATCGTCCAGCTGGGCCTCGAGTAGCCAGCCCCGATCCACACGCTCCGGAAACCGGGCGTCCCGCACACGCGGGACGCCCGGTTTTCCATTTCCGACCGGTGCGTCACCCTTTGATAGAAACGGGGCCCACAAGGGGGGATCACCGGCCGCGATGCACTGTCCTGCGTACTTCGTACAGAACAACGAGCTCATCGCGCTGTTCAGTGAGGGCCTCGCCAACGGCTTCCTCTACGCCCTGATCGCCATCGGTTACACGCTGGTGTACGGCGTGCTCCGCCTCATCAACTTCGCCCACTCCGAGGTCTTCATGATGGGCGGCTTCGGTGCCTACTTCGCGCTCCACGCCGCGATTGGCGACACGAGCCCGTCGGGATATACCGCGCTCGGCTGGATCGTGGTGGGCCTGGTGGCGGGGGGCCTCGCCGGTGGCGTCACCGCCTACGGCCTCGAGCGCGTCGCGTACCGACCGCTCCGACGCCGCGGAGCCCCCAAGTTCACGTACCTCATCTCGGCGATCGGCGCATCCCTGTTCCTGCAGAACCTCGCCGGCAAGGAGTTCGGGCGCATCCCCGTGTTCATCCCGACGCCCGCCCTCACGAGCGGGAACGCGTTCAGCGTTTGCGGCACGCCCATCGAGCAGATCTGGATCGTGGTCGTCATCGTCTCGATCCTCATGCTGATCTTCGCAGACACGCTCGTCAACAAGACGAAGCTCGGCCGCGGCATCCGTGCGGTCGCCCAGGATGGCGAGGTCGCAAGCCTCATGGGCGTCAACATCGACCGGACGATCGCGGTCACGTTCATCCTCGGCGGCCTCCTCGGCGGGGCGGCGGGCTGCATGTGGGGCATGCAGTACGGGGTCGGCTATCAGATGGGCTTCATCCCGGGTATCAAGGCGTTCACCGCCGCCGTGCTCGGCGGGATCGGCAACCTGCGCGGTGCGATGCTGGGCGGGATCATGCTCGGACTTGTCGAGGCGATCCCCCTCAAGTGGATGTCGGCGAGCTGGCAGGACGTGGTCGCCTTCGGCGTGCTCGTCGTGGTGCTGATGTTCCGTCCGACGGGCATCCTCGGAGAGCGCCTGGGGCGGGTGGCATGACCGCGGCGCCGACCCCCGCCTCCGATCGACCGGCCAGTCGCGAGGCTTGGACACTTGTCATCAGTGTCTGGAGAAACTCCTACGCGCGACTGTTCGTCGCCAGCATGCTCGCGGGGCTCACGCTCGCCGTCATGTCTGGACCTGAGGGCAGTGCGACGGCGCCTCTGTCGGGCATCACTGGGTCGCTGGCGACGCCGAGGGTCTACTACTTCTTGGGCTTCGGACTTCTGGTGTTCGCCCTGCGCGCGGGGTGGACCAAGTTCGGGCCGGCCATCTCCGCCTGGTTCCGTGGCGGACGAGCGCGCATGGCGCTCGTCCTCGCCGCCGCGGGGCGGCGCGTCGTGGCCGAGCTCGCCATCGTCGCCTTTGGCTTCGCCTACGTGAGCTGGATTTCGCCGCACGACACGTGGAAGGGCGGTCTCTGCATCCAGTTGGGCGTTGCGCTCCTCGTTCTCGAGCTGGTGTCCCTCGCGGTCCGCCGGGGCGAACGGCGCCTCGCACGACTCCTGGTCTTCGCCGTCGTCGCCCTCTACGGAGTGCTCGCGTGGCTCACCGGCCCGGTGAGCCGCTACTTCGACCGCATCGGCGTCGTGCTGCACAACCCCGTGCTCGGCAAGACCCTGATGGCGGCGGCCGGCTTCCTCGTGGTCGTGGAGCTCGTGGTCCTCTTGGTCGGGGTGCTGCGCGCCCGCTCGGTGGCGCGAAGGGGTCGCGGCGTGCTCGCCGCCCTCGGCGTGCTCCTCGTGGTCTACGGCTTCTTCACCTGGACGTCCTGGGCGCAGTGGGACTCGAGGACGTCCAAGTCAGTGGCAAGGTTCCTGGGCCGCCACCACCTCGTGGTCCATGCTCCGACGGCCGGGCTCGTGCTGATGGCGCTTGGCGTCGCGCTCGTCGCGGGTTCCCTCGCCTGGCTCGCAGCCGATGCCTACGCTGCCGGCGGCGAGCATTCCGTCGACGTCGCGCAGCGATACCGCGTCGTGGACCTCGCTCAGGGCTCGCTCGGCAAGCCTGCACTCATCATCGCGGTGACGCTCCTTGCCCTCGAGTGGCCACTCCACATGGGCACGGCGAGCCTGTCGAATATCAACCTGCAGATCATGCCGTACGTGCTGCTCGGGCTGGGCCTCAACGTGGTGATCGGCTACGCCGGTCTCCTCGACCTCGGCTACATCGCGTTCTACGCCATCGGCGCGTATACGACGGCGTACTTCGCGGGTGTCCTCCCCGTGAAGCCCCCGTTTATCCTCAACGACTTCTACGTGATCCCCTTCGCGATCGGGGCCGCGATGCTCGCCGGCGTCCTCCTCGGCACGCCCACGCTGCGCCTGCGAGGCGACTACCTCGCCATCGTGACGCTCGGGTTTGGCGAGATCATCTACATCTGCGCGATCAATCTCACTGGCATCACGAACGGGGCCGCAGGGGTCTACGGCATCCCCTACTTCCACTACCACCTCCTCTCCCCGATCCTCACAGCGGGGCAGTCCTGGGGGGCGATCACGTACCTGCCCAGCTACTACCTGCTCTTGGGGGCGGTCCTCGTGAGCATGGTCGCCTTCAACTTCCTCAACCACTCGAGGGTCGGGCGGTCCTGGGCCGCGCTGCGCGAGGACGAGCCGGCCGCCGACTCGCTCGGCATCAACGCGCTCAAGTACAAGGTTATGGCCTTCGCGATCGGGGCGTCGACGGGCGGCTTCGCCGGTGTGTTCGTGGCGAGCCAGAGCGGCTCGCTCTTCCCGAACAGCTTCGTAGTGCCGTTCTCCATCACCGTGGTCGTGGTCGTCGTCTTCGGGGGGATGGGATCCCTCGCGGGCCCCGTCGTCGGGGCGATCGTCGTGCTCGGGCTCCCGGCGTACCTGCAGCAGGAGAACTACACCTGGTACAACACGCTCGACTTCTACCTCTACCTGGGAGCCATCCTCATCGTGATGATGATCTTTCGACCACAGGGCATCATCCCGAGCCGACGGCGACGACGCGAGATCCAGCTCGTCGAGCAAGGGGGCGGTCCCCACGACGACACGTCGGACGCGGGCGAGGTCTCGTGGCGCACGCGCGTGTTCGGCTCGGGCTACTTCCTCGGAGAGCAGGGCTACCTCGGTCCGGAGTCCCGATGACGACGTCGGGCACCGCGCCAGAGGCGCCTGCGGTCGTCGGCGACGAGATCTTCACCGTCGACCACGTGACCTTGCGGTTCGGCGGCGTGACCAGCCTCGGCGACGTGTCCATCGCCCAGCAGCGGGGCGAGATCCTCTCCATCATCGGCCCGAACGGGGCCGGCAAGACGTCGCTGTTCAACTGCCTCACCGGCGTCTACCGGCCCCAGGAGGGTTCGATCCACCTCACCCCGAGCAGCGGCAAGACCCGACGGATCGACGGGCTCAAGCCCTACAAGGTGAGCCGCCTCGGTGTCGCGCGCACGTTCCAGACGTCGCGGCTCTTCGGGGCGATGACCGCTCTCGAGAACGTGCGAGTGGGCGTCGAGTCGACGCAGCGCGGCGGGCCGATCGGCGCCATGCTGCGGTTGCCTCGTACGCTCGCCGAGGAGCGGGACAGCGACCTTCGCGCGTTGCACCTGCTCGAGTTCGTTGGCCTGGAGCGTCGCTCGACGGACCTCGCGAGCGCGCTTCCTTACGGCGAGCGCCGCAAGCTCGAGATCGCCCGCGCCCTCGGGACGAGACCAGAGCTGCTCCTCTTGGACGAGCCCGCGGCGGGCACGAACCCGGCGGAGAAGCTCGCGCTCGCCGAGCTCATCGAGCGCATCAGCAAGGAGCTCTTGGTCTCGGTCTTGCTCATCGAGCACGACATGAAGCTCGTCATGTCGGTCGCCGAGCGGATCATCGTCCTCAACTTCGGGCGCGTCATCGCCGAGGGTCAGCCCGCCGAGATCCAGCGGAACCCCGCCGTCATCGACGCCTACCTTGGCACGTCGCACGACGAGCCGGAGGCGCCTGACGCGGGCCAGGGGCCCACGCGCACCGAGCTCGACGCACCGGACGGGGGCGCGGCCTGATGGCGCTCCTCGAGGTGGACCACGTCGAGATCCGCTACGGCCTCGTGCCCGCGGTGAAGGACCTGTCCATCACGGTCCAGGAGGGTGAGATCGTCACGCTCCTCGGGGCCAACGGCGCAGGCAAGACGACGACGCTGCGGATGCTGTCTGGCCTGCACAACCCTTCGAAGGGCACCGTGCACTTCGACGGGGTCGAGCTCACGAGGCTCGTCGCGCACAGCATCGTGCAGCTCGGCATCGGTCACGTCCCTGAGGGCCGTCGCATCTTCCCCGTCATGACCGTGAAGGAGAACCTCGAGATGGGCGCGTACCGCCACCATCGGAGCCACCACAGTGGCGAGACTCTCGAGGAGATCTATGAGCTCTTCCCCGTGCTGAAGGAGCGCCACGCCCAGCTCGGCGGCGACCTCTCGGGCGGCGAGCAGCAGATGCTCGCCATCGGGCGCGCGCTGATGGGCGAACCGCGGCTCTTGCTGCTGGACGAGCCCTCCATGGGACTCGCCCCGTTGATCGTGGAGACGATCTTCTCGATCATCACGAAGATCCGCGATCGCGGCACGACGATCCTGCTCGTGGAGCAGAACGCCGCCAAGGCGCTGTCCATCGCCGATCGCGGCTACGTGCTCGAGACCGGGAACGTCGTCCTCGCCGACGCGGCATCCGTGCTCCTCGCCGACGACCGCGTACGCATGGCTTACCTCGGGGAGGACATCGCCTCGTGAGCGAGGCGCCCGACGGTGTCCCGGCGCTCCACCCGAGCGCCCAGCGCGTAGCCGACGCCCTAGCGGCGGCGGGCGTGCCGGGCCGCGTACGTGAGTTCGCCGTGCCGACCAGGACGTCTGCGGAGGCTGCCGCCGCGCTCGGCTGCGAGCTCGGTGCGATCGCGATGTGCCTCGTCCTCATGGCGGACGACGAGCCGATCGTCGTCATCAAGGGCGGGGCGCATCGCATCGACCTCGAGCACCTTGCGGGCGCGATCGACGTCGCTCGTGTTCGACAGGCAGACGCCAAGGAGGTGCGCGCCGTGACCGGCCAGCCCATCGGTGGCGTGGCCCCCGTCAACTGGCCAACGTCGCCGCGCGTGCTGCTGGATGCGTCCCTCGAGCGCTACGACGAGGTGTGGTCGGCCGCGGGCACGCCGAACGCCGTGTTCCCGACAACGTTCGAGGAGCTGCGGCGGCTCACGGGCGCAACGGCGGTGACCGCGGTCGCCGACGACGGCTGACCGTTACCAGCGCATGCTCGCCAGGGTCGGAGTCAGCAGCGCGCGAGCCTCGTGGGTAGGCTCGCCGCATGTCCGACGTGGTGCCGCAGCCCACATCGAGGACCCGCGCCTCGGACGCCGACCGGGACCACGTCCTCCAGGTGCTCGCGACCGCGACGGCGGACGGGCGCCTGACCGTCGACGAGCACAGCGAGCTCATCGACAAGGCGCTGCACGCGAGAACGATCGGCGAGTTGGACGTCCTCACCCAGGACCTCGGGCCGCGTGCGGTCCCGGCGCCCGCCCCCGCGCCGCTCGCAGCCGCGACCAAGCGGGGGTTCCTCGCGATCTTCGGGTCGAAGTCCCGCAAGGGCGGCTGGCACGTGCCGGCAGAGTTCACCGCGACGGCGGTCTTCGGTGCCGTGGAGCTCGACTTCCGAGAGGCCCGCTTCGATGCACCCGAGGTCGTGTGCACTGCGAACTGCGTCTTCGGCGCCGTCGAGATCACGATCCCGGACTGGGTCCGCGTCGTCGACGAGGGCTCCGCGATCTTCGGCGCCCGCGAGGAGGCTGGGTCCTCGTCGGCCGAGCCCACCGTCACCCTCCGCCTCCGCGGGTACTCCGTGTTCGGCGCGACTGAGGTAAAGAGGAAGGCGCCAACGCTGAAGAGGGGCGGCGTCGACCGCGCACTCCCGGAGCCACCGACGACCTAGGGCCCACGACGGCGCGGTGGCCGCGAGCTACAGCTCGTAGTCCAAGTGGAGCGTGTGCGCGCCGTCGGGGGCGATCTCGATGCGCGCCTCGCCGTGGATGCCCTCGAGCCCACCGGTGCCCGAGCCTGGCGAGATCGGCCAGCGCGCCCACACGCCGTCGGCGGTCATCGTGCCGGCGTGCAGGAGCGCGAACGTCCCGGTCCGTCCCTGCAGCGAGCCTCGAACGGTCTCGATTGCGACGTAGCCCGCGCCGTCGGCCTCCCCGCGCACCGAGAGCATCTCGACGTGGCTCGTCGCCTCGAGGTCGCCGTGGAACGTCTTCTCGATCCGCGAGCGCGAGTAGTCGATGCCATCGACGGTCGCGTACGGGTCGTCGGTCTCGAAGACGTCCAGGGTGAACGGAGAGGTCGCGGTGGTCACGTCGCTACCACTGCTCTCGCTCGTCGGTGACGACATCGAAGTCCTCGAAGTGGAAGCCGTCCTCGGACAGCTCGGTGAAGGAGCGCGACAGCGCCTCGGTCGCGGGCAGCTTCGAGTTGTGCATCGCGTCCTCGTAGGAGTCGAAGAAGACGATCTCCACGTAGCGGTTGGCTGCGCTGCGGTCCCTCAGCAAGAGGCGCTTCCTGGCGCGCCGGACGTCGCGGGTGTCCTCCAGCCACTGCACCAGGGCGGCCTCCATCTCGTCGCGCTTGGTCGTCGTGTACGACATGATCTGCACGAACGCCATCTGGCCCCTCTCCTCGCCGGCGAGGCGAAGTGTAAGAGAGCCGCCACGAGCGTGGCGGCCCAAGGGTCCACCGACGGCCACGAGCACGGTATGAGACTTGTGGCCATGCCCGAGATCTTCCAGTACATCCCGCACCCGAGGATCGAGGAGCACCGCGCGGCCAAGCCCGTGAGGGTCCGTGACCAGCGCCCGCTCGACCACCCGAACCCCTTCATCAGGTTCAACGCGCGGTTCGGACTGTGGATCACGATCGTGGTCGGGACCATGTGGGCCGCGTACGTGTTCACCGTCATCGCGCTCTTCGCGCTGCCCGACGCCATCAAGCAAGGCACGTACTTCGTCGTCGTGTGGCTCTCGTCGAGCTTCCTGCAGCTGGTGCTCCTGCCGATCATCATCGTGGGACAGAACATCCAGGCGAAGGCGGCCGACAAGCGTGCCGAGGAGACCTACCAGGACGCCGAGGCCGTCCTCCACGAGGCGACCCAGATCCAGGCCCACCTCGCCGCCCAAGACAAGGAGATCTCCTCCATCCTCGCCCGCCTGGAGAAGCACTCCGCGGCCTGAGGGGGGACCGATGGCACGCCTCGAGCGTGGCGCACCGAGAGGAGGGCACGGTCCGACATGGTGACGCTCAGGGACGTGCGTGCCCTCGCCCTCGCCCTCCCCGAGGCGACCGAGGAGGACCACCACGGCATGGCCTCGTTCCGGGTCCGCGGCCGGATCTTCTCGACCGTGCCCGACCCGCGCCACGTGCGGATCATGGTGGGCGAAGAGGACGTGCTCGCCGCCTGCGGCGAGGCACCCGGCGCCTGCGAGCAGCTGTTCTGGGGCGCGCGGCTCGCCGGTGTCGTCGTCCAGCTGCGCACCGCGCCGGCCCCGCTCGTCGCCGAGCTCCTCGAGTCGGCGTGGCGCCGCAGGGCACCCGCGGCGCTGGTTCGCGCCCTCGACGCCGAGCGGGCCTGAGCCGCAGGTCACGCCGGGGGCGTGCCTCGCTAAAATGGTTGCATGTCGCAAGCAATCATTCGCCCCGGGTCGCGGCGACGCACCGAGGAGGCGACCTCCGAGCGCCTCTTGGCGGGGCTGTCCTCCATCTCGAGGTCGGTGAACCAGGTCCGCCTCCACGAACGGCTCCTGCACGACGCCGGCGTCCGCATGGACCGCGCCGGCGCGGCGCTGCTGAGCAAGCTCGAGGCGAGCGGCGATGGCTCCCTTCGCGTGACCTCGCTCGCGGACCGGCTCGGCGTCGACACGCCGACGGTCACCCGGAAGGTCCAGCAGCTCGAGCGGTTGGGCCTCGTCGCGCGCGACGCCGATCCTGACGACCGGCGCGCGCACCGCATCCGGCTCACCCCTGACGGGCGCGAGACCCTCGATCGACTGACGTCGGCCAAGCGCCGCTGGCTCGCGTCGCTCCTCGAGGGGTGGTCCGCGTCGGACCGTGCGACGTTCGCCCACCTGCTCGGGACCTTCGCCGACCGGCTCCAGATGGACGTGGACGGTGCCCGTGTCGACTGACCTCACCGCCGTCTCGGCGCCGCCGGTCGAGCACGAGCGCTCCCAGGCCGAGCACCGCCGCATCCTCGTCATCCTCGGCGCACTCATGATGGGGATGTTCCTCGCGTCCCTCGACCAGACCATCGTCTCGACGGCGCTGCCCACCATCGCGGGCGACCTGCATGGCCTCAACCACCTCTCTTGGGTGGTGACGGCGTACCTCCTCGCCTCGACGATCTCGATCCCGCTGTGGGGCAAGCTCGGCGACCTCTACGGCCGCAAGGTCTTCTTCCAGCTCGCGATCGTGATCTTCGTCGGCGGCTCGATGCTCTCCGGGCTCTCCCAGACGATGCTCGAGCTCATCGCCTGCCGCGCCATCCAGGGCATCGGGGCCGGCGGGCTCATCGTCGGGTCCCAGTCGATCACCGGCGACGTCATCCCCCCACGCGAGCGGGGACGCTACATGGGGTACTTCGGGGCGGTCTTCGGCCTCTCGGCCGTGCTCGGGCCGCTCGCGGGCGGGTGGTTCACCGAGCACGCGTCGTGGCGGTGGATCTTCTACATCAACGTGCCGATCGGCATCCTCGCGTTCTTCGCGATCGCGACGGTGCTCCACATCCCCGTCAAGAGGATCCCCCACAAGATCGACCTCGCGGGGCTCTCGTTGCTCTCGGCCGGGGTGACCACGATCATCCTGCTCACGACGTGGGGCGGCGCCCAGTACGCGTGGGGCTCGCCGGTCATCATCGGCATGGCCATCGGCTCGGCGGCGCTGCTCGTCGCCTTCGCCATCGTGGAGACCAAGGTCCCAGAGCCGATCATCCCGCCGGACCTCTTCAAGGTCCAGACGTTCACCGTCGCAACGATCGTCTCCTTCGTCATCGGCTTCACGATGTTCGGCGCGATCGTCTACCTCCCGCTGTACCTCCAGGTCGTCGACGGCTCATCGGCCACGAAGTCCGGCCTCCAGCTGCTCCCCCTGATGGCGGGGTTGCTCGTCACGTTCATCGTGAGCGGCCGGCTGGTCTCTCGGACAGGGCGCTACAAGATCTTCCCCATCATGGGCACGGGGATCACCGCGATCGGCCTCGCCCTGCTCTCGACACTGAACCCCCACACCTCCTACGGCTTCACCGCCCTCTACATGTTCGTGGTCGGCCTCGGCCTCGGCCTCGTGATGCAGGTCCTCGTCGTCGCGGTGCAGAACACGGTGCCCCATGCCCGCCTCGGCACCGCGACGTCCACCGCCACGTTCTTCCGAACGATCGGCGGCGCCTTCGGGGTCGCCGCGCTCGGCGCGGTCTTCTCCAACCGGCTGCTGAGCTACCTGCGGGCGAAGGCGACACCGGCGGAGCTCAGGCTGCTGAAGGGCGGGTCGATCACCCAGAACCCCGTCCAGATCCACCAGCTGCCACCCGCCCAGCGCGACTTGTTCATCGGGGCGTTCAACCACGCGCTCGGGACGGTCTTCATCGTGGCGGTGCCCTTCGGGATCGTGGCGTTCGTCTTGTGCTGGTTCCTCAAGGAGACGCCGCTGCGCACCACCGCCTTCGTCACCACCGCCGCCACCGACCACGACGCGTCGGTCCCAGGGCCGAACGGCGCCTCGGGTGCCGGGCACGCCGGGGACGGCACGCCCTCCGACGACGCGGACGACCGCGCGATCCACGAACTTCCCGCGCTGTAGGCGTCCGCCCGGCCGTAGGGTCGTCCAAGCGACGAAGGAGGGCCCCGTGTGCCGGAACATCACGACTCTGCGGGGGCTCGAGCCCCCTGCGACCGAGGAGGAAAGGGCCGCGGCCGCCCTTCAGTACGTGCGCAAGGTAGGCGGGATCCAAAAGCCGACGCCGGCGACCCAGGACGCGATCGACCGGGCCGTCCGCCGCGTGGCTGAGGCGACGGCTGACCTGCTCGCCGAGCTGCCGCCGCGACGCCAACCCCCGACGACGGTGCCGCCGATGCGCCGTCCCGACGTCGCGGCGAGGGCGAGCGCGAGGGCGAGCGCGAGCGCGAGGGCGAGCGCACGCGGCGCCTGAGGCGGGGCGCACCAGGCATGCAGCGCGACGCGACGCGAATCCTCAGTTCATAGGTCCCGCGATGCCAAGATCTCCGCGATGTCCCTCCGCGGCCTGTGGTGGCTCCTCGCGCTCGTCGCCTTCTTGACGCTCATCGTGGTCATCACCGCGGACTTCCCGGCCCTGCAGCACTGGTTCTCGTTCCACACCGGGACGACAACCACGCACCCGAACCCCGTGTACTACAACTTCTGGTCCGGCTTCGGCAGCGACCTCGGCGAGGCCACGCTCATCACGACGGTCGGCCTCGGCGTGTACACCGGGGTGCGCAAGGCGAACTGCCACACGAAGGGGTGCTGGCGCATCGGGCACCACCCCCTCGAGGGCACGCCGTACCACCTGTGCGCGCACCACCACCCCGACGTGCCCGAGGGTGGCGCGAACCTGGCCCAGATCCTGGAGCACGGTCGCAGGGCCAAGGCTCGCGCGGCAAGCCCGTCCGAGAAAGAGGTCCCCGCCGCTCCCTAGGGTCGTTTGCGTGCCGCGGCCGACGGCTCGGCTCAGGCCCGGTCGACAGGGCGGTGCCCGGCGGAACCTCCCCCCTCTCGGCGCCGACCGTCCTCGCGTTGTTCGCCACGTGCAGGTGGATCTCGTCTGGCAGGTCCATCGCTGCGGTGCGTCACGACGAGGGGGGCTGGTCCGTGGCGGGGGCCGCCTCGCCGATGTCGAAGGGCACGCGTGCGACGACGACGTCGGCACGAGAACGCAGCGCAGCGGACAGCACGAGGTCGATCTGGTTGTGCAGGAAGCGGTAGCGAAGCTTGGCGGGCACAACGACAGGGATGAGCACGACGATCTGCTCGTCGTGGCGCTCGCGGAGCTCGTCGATGAACGCCACGATGGGCTCAACCACCGAGACGTAGTCGGTGTGCAGGACCCGCAGGGGCACGCCCGGGTCCCAACGCGCCCACTCCGCCTGGAGCGCCTCGGCGTCGGCCTCGTCGACGTCCTGCATGGCCACCGTGACCGCGATGACGTGCTCGGACATCGAGGCCGCCTCGCACAGCGCGTGCTCCGTGAGCCGCGAGAGCCGGTTGACCGGGACGATGACGAGGCACGGCTTGGCGACGGGCCGCTCGGGCAGCACGTCGAAGTCGAGGGCCGCGCCGACCCGCGCGTAGTAGGCGTGGATGCGCGTGAACGCGAAGATGAAGACCGGGATCGCCACGACCACGACCCAGGCGCCCTCGAGGAACTTCGAGACGAGGAAGACGAGCGTTGCGATGCCGGTGATGACCGCGCCGATGCCGTTGATCATGGCGCGTCGCCGCCAGCCCTCTGGTCGGGTGTGCCGCCAGTGCACGACGAGGCCGATCTGGGAGAGGGTGAACCCCGTGAAGACCCCGATCGCGAAGAGCGGGATGAGGGCGTTCGTGTTGCCGGAGACGGCGATGAGGAGCGCCCCGGACATAACGGCGAGCGCCCAGATCCCGTTCGCGAAGACGCGGCGGTCACCGCGCAGCGCGAACAGGTGCGGGAGGTAGTTGTCCCTCGCGAGGAGGCTCCCGAGCACCGGCAGCCCGCCGAAGGAGGTGTTCGCGGCGAGGGCGAGCACGAGGGTGATCGTGAGGGAGACGACGTAGTAGGCCCAGTGGCGCCCCACGGCCATCGCCATGATCTGGCTGAGCACCGTCTGGCCCGAGCGCGGACCGACGTGCCATCGCCGCGCGAGGACCGCGAGGCCGAGCAGCATCGCGCCCAAGATGACACCGAGCATCATCTCGGTCCGCTTGGCACGCACCTGGCGTGGCTCCTTGAACAGCGGGACGCCGTTCGCGATCGCCTCCACGCCCGTGAGCGCGCTGCATCCCGCCGAGAAGGCCTTGAGCACGAGCAGGATGCTGACCGCCTGCAGCCCGTGGATCGGCACGAGCGAGTGGCCGGGCTGGGGCTGGTTCAGCCCGAGGGGGTGGACCAGCCCGACCGCGATGATCGCGAGGAGGCCGACGATGAAGACGAAGGTGGGAAGCAGGAACGCCCGGGCGACCTCGCCGAGGCCGCGCAGGTTGAAGAGCGTGACCACGGCGAGGATGCCGAGGCAGATCGGCACGGTGGACGGGGCGAAGCTCGGGAACGCTGAGGTGAGCGCCCCAACCCCTGCGGCGATGGAGACCGCGACGGTGAGGGTGTAGTCGACGACGAGTGCGGCTCCGGCGACGAGGCTGACGTGCGCGCCGAGGTTCGCGCGCGAGACGGCGTACGCGCCACCGCCGCCCGGATAGGCGTCGATCACTTGGCGGTACGAGAAGACGAGGATCGCGAGCAGCGCGATGATCACGAGGGTGATCGGCAGGATGAGGTGCAGCGCCCCCGCCCCGGCGACGGCGAGGACGATGAGGATCGCCTCGGGCCCGTAGGCGACCGAGGTGAGCGCGTCGAGGGAGAGGGCCGACAGGCCCTGGACGGGGGTGATCTGCTGCTCGGAGGCCTGCTGGGCGGGCAGCGGCGCCCCGATCAGGACCCGCCAGACCGCCGCTGCACCGTGTGCGGGCGGGCGGCCCTCGGTCATGCGAGGACTCTAAGTCCCCTCCCTCGCGTGGCTGGGGTGGACCGCGCGCGCGACCGGACCACGAGGTGGAGCACGCCGCCGGGACCGGCAAGACTGCGGTGGTCACCGTCGTCACGGGACAGCCCGCCGGGAGGCAGCAGATGACCGAACCTCAGCGCAATCGCATCGAGGGTCTACGTGGCGTCCGCTACGGCGAGGTCCTCCTGCTGCGCGCCGACGGCTCGACGTACAGCGCCGAGGTGTGGAACACGATGGGCTTCAACGACTGCCCGCCGGAGGCCTTCGCCGAGCTCGACGCCCCGGCGATCGCGAGCGAGCACGGTGCCCTGCTCACGCTCAAAAACGGTCCGCGCCACTGGGTGCTGGACGCGATCGAGTCCTCCATGCGCGAGACGGCGCCGACCTCCAAGTTCGGGACGCTCGAGATGTTCCTTGCCGCCACCATCGACTTCGGGGCCGAGCTGCCGGACCCCGGCGGGTACGTCGAGCGGCACGTGGCACGCGACACGGTGTTCGAGTGGGCGGCCGCGACGCCGCTGCACGAGCTGCGCTCGCCGGACGGCCGGGTCTACGTCATGCAGGCCCTCAGCCACGCCGTCGAGCCGACCCAGACGCTCGAGTCCCTCCCCTCCCTCGCCGACAACCTTGCGCTGCCCGACGGCTGGTCGTTCGCCACGCGGACACAGGGCACCGCGATGCGGCTCCTGAGCGATGCCGACGGCGTCGCCACCGTCATCCAGGACGAGCTCGCGAACACCTACCAGCGCGTCGACGCGACGGACTGAGGAGCCGAGCGTCCGCGGCGCAAGCGCAACGGAGCGCGCCGTGCTGGAATGGCGCGATGGACGCGGCCGCACTCCTCGTCGAGGTCTACGGCAGGCTGCCGCACCTCGCCCATGAGGCCGTCGACGGCGCGAGCCTCGACGAGCTCACCACGCCGCCCGCGACGGGTGCCAACACGATCGCATGGCTCGTGTGGCACTCCGCGAGGGTGCTCGACGACCACGTCGGCGACGTCATGGGCACCGAGCAGCTGTGGTCGGAGGGCATCTGGCCCGCGAGGTACGGGCTCGAGCCGGACCCCTCCGACACCGGCTACGGCCACACGGCCGCCCAGGTGCTCGCGGTGCGCCCTGCGAGCCCCGCGGACCTCACCGGCTACCTCGACGAGGTGCAGGCGCACTCCGTCGCGTGGCTCACGACCCTGACGGCCGGCGACCTCGATCGCATCGTCGACACGCGATGGGACCCGCCGGTGACCTTGGGGGTCCGGCTCGTGAGCGTCGCGGACGACTGCCTGCAGCACCTCGGGCAGGCCGCCTACGCGCGGGGGCTGCTCGGGCGTTGAGTGCCCTGGCGCCGCGAGGGCGGCGCCGTCACGGCGAGAGGAGCGCGACGACGGCGCCTTCGAGCGTCGGGTGCGCGAACTCGAAGCCGGACGCCTCGAGCACCGCGGGCACGACGCGCTGGCCGGACAGCACCAGCGCGGCCGCAGGCCCCAACGCGGTGCGAAGGAGGAAGGACGGCGCCGGGAGCGTCGACGGGCGGTGCACGGCACGTCGCACCACCCGGGCGAAGTCGCCCTGGCGCTCGGGACCGGGCGCCACGAGGTTCACCGGGCCGGACAGCTCCGGCTGATCGAGGCAGTGCAGCAGCGCCCCCACCTCGTCGTCGATGTGGATCCACGGCACCCACTGGCGTCCCGTGCCCATCGTGCCGAGCAGGCCGAGCTTGGCGACGCGCAGGATCGGCGCGAAGGCGCCGCCGTCACGCGCCAGCACCACGCCGGAGCGCGCCATGACAACCCGCGCGCGGTCCCCGCCGGCCATCGCCTCGCGCTCCCACTCGACGCAGAGGGTCGCGAGGAAGTCCGTGCCCGACGGCGCATCCTCGTCGACGGCGCTCTCGGTGTCGCCGTAGTAGCCCACCGCGCTCGCGTTCACGAGCACGCCCGGACCGGTGCCGCCCAGCGCGGCCACCACCCCGCGCGTCGAGGTGAGCCGACTGGTCCGGATCTGCTCGCGCTGGGCGGCGCTCCACCTGCCGGTGCCGATCGGCGCACCGGCCAGGTTCACGATGGCGTCGACGCCGTCGCGCGCCGCCGTCGGAAGGATGGTGTGGCCGGGCTCCCATGCCACGGTCTCGATCTCCGCGACGCGCGTCGGTCGGCGGCTGAGCGCGACGACCTCGTCACCACGGTCCTGCAGCGCGCCGACGAGGTGCATGCCGAGCAGCCCCGTCGCCCCGACGACGGCGACCCTCACGACGTGGACCTCGGAGTCCGCCGTGCACGGCCCGCGAGCGGGTCGGCGTTGACCCCTCCGACGTCGCGCACACCTCAGACTTACCCGCTATGCCGTGCGCGCCATGCGGGCAGGCCGCAGCCCGCTCGAGCGACGGTACCAACGACGTGGCGGCGATGGGCGGCGCCAAGCCCGGGGCCGGCTCAGGGAGCGCCAAACATGACGGCGACCCCCACGAGGACGAGGACCACTGCGCCGATCTCCCCGGCGAATCGCTCGACGCGGCTTCCGAGACGCTCGCCGAGCTCGAGACCCGCGACGCACATCGCGATGCTGACGACCCCGATGGCGATCACCGCGAGCGGGATCGACACGTGCGACGAGCCGAGCGCGAAGCCGATCACGAGGTTGTCGATGCTCAGTGCAGCGGCGACGAGTAGCAGTCGGCGTGTTGGGATCGAGGCGTCTGGCTGCGCCCCGTGGTCGCGACGTGCCTCGAAGAAGGCGTAGAGGCCCGTCGCGATCAGCAGCGAGCCGCCGAGCCATGACGCGTCGGAGCCGATGGCCCCTGCGACCTTTCGGCCCACGAGCAGGCCGACGATGGGCATCAGCGTCTCGAACGCGCCGAAGACGAGGGCGACGCGCAGCTTCGCGCGAGCGTCGATCCCCGCCACGCCGATCGCGATCGAGGCGGCGAAGTTGCCGAGGCCGACCGCGAAGGCGATCACGAGCGCCTCGATCACCACCGTGGTGCTCCTTTTGTCACGGGCACGCCACGTGACTAGACCGTCTTGACCCGCATCGCAGACCACTCGTCATCGAGCGAGATGCGCGTGACCCCGCCGAGCCTGAGCTCGGCGAGCGCCAACTGCAGCGTGTCACCGAGCAGCAGGACCCCGCCGCTGGCCGGGCGCCGTGACGCCCCCTCCGGTACGCGACCCACCTGCGGCCGCCAGCTGCCGTCGATGCCACGGCGCGCAGGGCGTGCTCCATCACGGCCGCGACGTCGTCCGCGAAGAGCACGGTGACCGCGGTGCCGCGCTCACCCTCCACCAGCGTCGAGGCAGGCAGGCCGAGGACGCACGTCGCCTCGACGACACCGAGGCCCCGGATCGAGACCGGCGCATCCCCCTCATCCGCAGGCTCTGCGGGTTGGTCTGCGCCACCGTGGCATCCCTCCAGCCGTCGGAACCACTGAAGCGTGCCAACCCCACCGGTAACTTCGGGGCATGGTCGACGTGCGGCGCGCACCGGGCGCGGGCGGCGAGCGGAGCGTCGAAGGGTCGGACCCCCGAGTGCCAGCAGGGCGGCGTGCCTGAGCTCCCCGAGGTGCGCGCCCTCGCCGAGCGCGTCGGGGCGGCCCTCGGCGGGTCGAGCCTCGGCGCGGTCGCCGTCCCCGGCTTCTCAGGGCTGAAGACCGTCGCGCCACGCCCGCAGGACTTGGTCGGCTCGACGCTCGAGCGCTCAACGAGTCGCGGCAAGTTCTTGGTCCTCGACTTCGGGGCGCCCGGCCGCGCCCTGATCCACCTCGGCAACAGCGGGCGGCTTGACCTCGAGGACCCCGCGAAGGCGACGAGGCCCCGCGGCTCGCTGGTCCGGTTCGCCTTCGAGACCCGCGCGCTGCTCGTGCGCGAGCACGGCAGGGAGCGCAGGGCCGGGCTCTGGGTGCTCGGCCCGGGCGAGGAGGGCCCACTCGAGACGCTGGGTCCCGAGCCCTTCGAGCGGTCCTTCGCCGAGCTCGTCCGCCACGGCGCGGACCGCCGCCACCTGCACACGATGCTGCGCGACCAGCACACCGTCGCCGGCATAGGGCGCGGGTATGCCGACGACGTGCTCCACCGCGCGCGGCTCTCCCCCTTCGCGTCGCTGTCGGGACTGGACGACGACGCACGTGAGCGCCTCCTCGCGGGCGTCCTCGAGGTGCTCTCCGAGGCGCTCGGGCGCGAGCGGCAGCGCACCGGCGGGCTCTCGGAGCCGTCGCTCGGTGATCGCTTCATGATCCATCGCCGCGCGGGCACGCCCTGCCCGAGGTGCGGCGGCCTACTCGAGCGCGTGTCGTACTCGTCCAACGAGATCGTCTACTGCCCGGCGTGCCAGACGCAGGGCAAGGTCCTCGCCGACCGCCGGCTCTCGCGGCTCCTCCGCTGACCTCGGCATCGACCGCGCCGTCCGGCACGTCGTACGTCGCCGCCGGCTCGAGCTACCTCGCCGCCGCGCGGTCCTTCGCGACCTCGTCGTAGGACTGGTAGTCAGCGGCGGTGTCGTCGGCGAACTCGAACGCGAGGAGCCCCGCCTCGCCCCACTTCTGACGCAGGTGCCCCCGGTTGGCGTCGAGGAGGCCCAGCTTGCGGACGTTCGGCACCAGCTTGGCGTAGAAGCTCGACTGGAAGGTGGCGAATCGGTCCTTGCTCTTCGTCGATGCCGCCTCCATGAGCGAGGGGAGGACCGCCGCCTCCGACGTCCCCATTCGCTCCCATATCTCCGGCGTGGTCGAACGGCTCCGGCTGCGCAGCGTCGCCTCGAGGAGGAACTCTTGTCGGTCCCACAACTCCGCGTCGGTGAGCTGCTGGTAGTACTCGGCCAGGCTGATGATGCCGAACGCCACGTGGCGTGCCTCGTCGGACATGATGTAGCGGAGCAGCTTCTTGAGCAGCGGCTCCTCCGTCGCTCGAAGCATCGAGCCGAACGCCGCGAGGGCGAGCGACTCGATCACGATCTGCATGCCCAGGTAGGCGATGTCCCACCGGCTGTCGCTGATGAGCGCGTCGATCTGCTGCTCGAGGTACGGGCTCATCGGATAGGCGTCACCCAGCTTCGTGTGGAGGTACCGTGCGAACACCTCGGTGTGCCGCGCCTCGTCCATCGTCTGGGTGGCCGCGTAGTACTTGGCGTCGATCCACGGGACGGTCTCCACGATCTTCGCCGCCACGATCATCGCGCCCTGCTCGCCGTGCATGAACTGGCTGAGGGTGGCCTTGAGCGACTCGACCCCCAGCTGCACGAACTCGCGCTCGCCCCAGGTCGCGAGCGGCGAGCCGGGCACCGTCGCCGCGGCCCGCGCCAGCTCCACGGTCAGGTTCTGCTGGGGTGAGGTGTGGATGAGCGCTTCGGGATCGACCTCCGTCGCCCAGTCGAGGTCCGTCACCGAGCTCCACTGCGACGCCATCGCCTTGTTGTAGAGGGTGACCAGCTGGTCGCGGCTGCGGTCGTAGTCCCAGAGGAACACGCGCTGCGCGTTGTCCGTGATCAGCTTGATGGACGCGTCCATCTCCTCGCGGCTGGGCGGTGCGACCTGCTCATCGTCGTGCATCCGACGCCCACCCCCGTTCGTCCCGCCCAGGTCCGACGACCTGGCTCAGGTTCCGGACAAGAGCCTCGCACACCGTCGCATCGGGCGTCCGAGACAGGTCGTCCGCCGGCGATGCGCGACCCGGTGTCCCTTGTCGTAACTTCGGACCGTGCAGATTCGGGCCGAGACGGCGGACGATCGTCGCGCGGTGACGTCGGTCGTCTCAGAAGCCTTCGACGACGGTGGCGAGGTCGCCCGCCTGGTGGCGGTGCTCCGCACCCTGCTCACGCCGACGTCGGGCTGCTCGCTGGTCGCCGACGTCGACGACGCGGTCGTCGGCCACGTGATGCTGACCCCCGCGCTGCTCGATGCGCCCCGCCGGCTGGTCGGCGTCCAGGTGCTCAGCCCGCTCGCGGTCGCACCAGCCCACCAGGGCGCAGGGGTCGGCGGCGCCCTCGTCACGGCGGGTCTGCAGCGCGCGGCCGAGCAAGCGACGCCCGTCGTCTTCCTCGAGGGTTCGCCCCACTACTACCCGCGGTTCGGTTTCCGGCCCGGCGGCGACCTCGGTTTCCGGAAGCCATCGCTGCGGATCCCCGACCTCGCCTTCCAGGCGCTGCCGCTGGCCTCGTTCGAGCCCTGGATGACGGGCACGCTGGTCTACCCCCACGCTTTCTGGGAGGCCGACGCGGTCGGCCTGCGCGAGCCAGCCGACGGGTAGCCCGCCGAGCCGTCGGCGTCTCGCGCATCCGTGTGTCGCCTCGCATCGGCGGTCTCGCGGTGGCGCACGCCGCGAGCGAATGCCGACCGACGCGCGTGGTGGGCGAGGCTCTCGTGCCCGGCCCGTGTGCCGCCCGTCATGGTCCGGGCACCCGAGCGTGCGCGTGCGCGTGCCCGGACCCAGGCCGTGACCGAACGTCAGACCTCCTTGCCCTTCGCCTCGAGCTCCTCGACGATCCGGTCATAGCCGGCCTTCGTGAGCATCTTTCGGAGGTGGACCACGAGGTCAACGGGGATGTCCTTGTGCTGTGGATGGGCGACGACCTCGGTCTCGTCTCCGATATGGACGATGTACTTGTTGTCGTGGCGGAGCTCGACGGACCCCACGGCCTCGAGGAGCGTCAACACGTCGTGCCACTCGATGTTGTGACCCACCGGGTGCTGGAACACCTGGAGCAGGGTGTCGCGCTGGTGACTGTTGAGATGGTCCGGCTCGGGCACGGCACTCCCTTCGATTGGGACGACCCGCCGGAGCGAGCCTCTCGTGCGTGACACCTCGGTCACGACGGCGCGCAGGCCGGCGAGGCCGACCTGGGTATCATCGCACGCGCTCGGTGCGTCCGTGCACGGGGTCTTCCGTCGGCGCATCGGACGCGGCAGCCACGAGTCGCGGCGCGCCGACGTCATGTGACAAGGTGGCGCGGACGCGATTCGGGAGCCCTCGTGGACACCGTGGAGAACCTGATCATCGACCTTCTCGAGTGGATCGGACCGGCGCCGCGGCCCTACGCGGACGTCCTTGAGGTCTGGCAGACGTCGTGTCCTCGGCTGCCGGTGTGGGAGGACGCCGTCGAGCGCGGGTACGTCGCGATCGGCTTCGAGCCGGCCCGCGGCCGCACCGTCCTCGTCTCGCCGCTCGGCGAGTCCCTGCTCGCCGAGCACGGTCGGAGCTGGGCGGCCGCGACGGCGCCCGGGCGGGCCTGACCGGCGGGGCCCATGGGGTGCGTGGCGCCGTGAGGCTGGGAGACCTGACGACGCCGGCCCTCGTCCTCGACGCCGACGTGCTCAGGACGAACCTCTCGACGATGACGGCGGCGCTGCCGGGGCGCCGGCTTCGCCCGCACGTGAAGGCGCACAAGTGCACGTCCCTCGCCCGGCTGCAGGCCGACGCCGGCCACACGGCCTTCACGTGCGCCACGATCAAGGAGGCAGAGGGCATGGCACGCGCGGGCCTCGGGGGCGATCTGCTGGTCGCCAACGAGGTGGTCGACGCTCGTCGGCTCGGAGCGCTGGTGGACGCCGGCCATCGCGTCACCATCGCCGTGGACTCCCCCGAGACCGTGGCGGCTGCCGTGGTCGGCGGCGTGCGCGAGGTGCTCGTCGACGTCAACGTCGGCCTGCCGCGCTGCGGTGTCGCACCGGAGGACGCGGGACGCATCGCCGACCTCGGCCGCGCTGCGGGGCTCGGGGTGCGTGGCGTCATGGGCTACGAGGGGCATGCCGTCGGACTCGCCGACCGCGCGCAGCGAGCGGAGGCGGTGCAGCGGTCCGCGTCCCTGTTGGCAGCCGCGCACGCCGACGTCGGCGGGGACGTCATCTCCGCGGGAGGCACGGGGAGCTTCGACCTCAACACCGTCGCGACCGAGATCCAGGCCGGCTCCTACGTCCTCATGGACACCGCCTACGGCCAGCTCGACCTGCCGTTCGGACAGGCCCTCACCGTGCTCGCCACCGTGATCTCCGTCAACGCAGCCGGCGGATGGGCCGTCGTGGACTGCGGCCTGAAGGCGCTCGGCATGGACCACGGGAACCCCGCCTCCGACGTCGCGGAGGTCTGGTTCTGCTCCGACGAGCACACGGTGCTGTCCAGGACCGGCGGCCGGTTGTCCGTCGGCGACCGCGTGCACCTCGTCCCGGCGCACTGCGACCCCACGGTCGCCTACCACGAGTCCCTGCACCTCGCTCGCGGTGACGAGGTCCTCGAGCGGTGGCCGGTGGACCTCCGGGGCTGGTGACGACCCGCGACGCGTGCGCCAAGGGCGCCACGCGGCGAGCCGCACGCAGCTACTGGGGAGGTCCGACGGAGAGTCGCGCCGACGCGCTACGCCGGACACCGCCGGCGCCCTCCCACCCGACGATGACCGGCGCGCCGGGCTCGATCCCCTGGATGGCGTTCGAGAGCGCCGCCGCCGAGGCGACGCGCACGCCTGAGATGCTCGTCACCGTGTCGCCCGGCACCACACCCGCGGCCGCAGCCGCCGAGCCCGGATCGACCGCCTCGACGAGGGCGCCGGCGACACCGGTGCCCGAGGTCGCCACCTGGACCCCGAGGAGCGCGGTTCGGCCCACGTGGATCGCCGGGCCCGACGTGCCGGACTCGATGCGCGAGGCGATGCCGAGCGCCGTGGCGATCGGGATCGCGTAGGACTCCCTCGCACCTCCGGGGACCTGGTTCGAGCTCGACGCCGCGGTGTCGATGCCGACGACGGCTCCCGCCGCAGTGACCAGCGGGCCGCCGCTGTCGCCAGGCACGACGTCTGCGTTCGTCTCGATGAGGCCCGAGAGCCGCTCCACGGACCCGCTGAGGTCGTTGCGAACGTCGATGGACCGGCCGAGGGCCGTCACGGATCCTGCCGCGACGCTCGGCACGCCACCACCACCCCCGGCGTTCCCGTACCCCCACACCGCGTCGCCGACCGACGCCTGGCCGGGAGCGAGCGTCGCGGTCGCGAGCCCCGAGGCGTGCTCCAGCTGCAGGACGGCGACGTCCGCGCGCCGGTCGTAGCCGATGACGGTGGCGCCGTAGGTGCGGCCGTTCCCGACGTCGCGGACCTGGATGCTCGTCGCTCCCTCGATGACGTGGTTGTTCGTGAGCACCTCACCCGTGGCGCTCAGGACGACGCCGGTGCCGGCGGCGCGCTCGCCTTCGTAGCCGAGGACCGTGGTGACGTCGACGATGCCGGCGTCGACGGTGAGGGCGCGGGTCGACAGCCCCGACGCCAGCAGGTTCGAGACCGCGCCGTGCGACCCACCCGAGGCGACCGGTGTCCCCTTACCCCCGCCAAGGCCCACCACGAGGCTCACAGCGAGGACCAGCGCCGCCGCGACGGACGCGACCCCGGCTCGTCGGCGCGATCGTGGACCCCGTGCCCGACCAGGACGGGACGCCAAGGCGGTCGCCTCCCCCGCCTCAGCGGGTCGGTCGTGGGGAGCGGGCTCGTCAGGGTGGACCGTGACGCGACGCCAGCTCGACGGAAAGAGCAGGAGTCCGACCACGGCGGCGGCCGTCCCTGACAGGATCAAGAGCACCAGTGCTTCGCGGGGAGTGATCATGGGCGCGTCGAGCACACGGGTCGGTAGTGCGCGTGCTCTCCTCCTGCACAGAAACGTACGGAGCGCACCTGAGAGGCGTCGCGGCGCGAGATTGGAGCCGGCTGTGACTCTCGCCCTCCTCGCCGGAGGCGACGCCGGCCGCGTCGAGGAGCACCGCCGTTGTCCGTTGCTAGATTCGTGCCTCGATCGCAGCAGGGGGGACCATGGCGAGCAGGCGTGCCATCGTGACGGGGTGCTCGACGGGAATCGGGCGAGCGACTGCGATCGAGCTGACCGCACGTGGCTACGAGGTGACGGCGACTGCACGCCGGCGCGAGACCATCGAGGACCTGAAGGTCGCCCGCGTGCTCGAGCTCGACGTGGACTCCGACGCGTCCGTCGACGCCGCTCGCACCCAGGTGGGCACCGTCGACGTGCTCGTGAACAATGCGGGCTTCGGCGTCGAGGGAGCCGTCGAGGAGGTCCCGCTCGCTGACGTGCGCCGGGCGTTCGAGACGAACTTCTTCGGCGCGGCGAGGATGATCCAGGCGTTCGTCCCTGCGATGCGCGAGCAGGGATCCGGCACGGTCGTCAACGTCACGTCCGTGGCCGGGATCGTCGCGGGTCCGCTGGGCGGCTACTACTCCGCCACCAAGTTCGCCTTAGAGGCGCTCTCTGAGGCGCTCCACCTCGAGGTGGGCCACTTCGGAGTGGACGTGCTCGTCATCGAGCCGGGCGCGATCGACACCAGGTTCGGCGCGAACGTGCTCGATCACCGCGGTGGCGAAGGACCGTACGCGGAGCTCGCCGCGCTGTGGGAGGCCGCGTCCGGCATCCTCGGCGGGGGACAGCCTGCGCCCGGCCCCGAGCTGGTTGCGCTCGCGATCTGCGACGCGCTCGACGCGGACTCGCACCCGCTCCGCGTGCCGGTCGGCACCGACGCCGAGCTCGTCACAGCCACCCGCCACACCGTGAGCTACGAGTCGTTCGAAGCGACGATGCGCCAGGCGCTCAAGATCGACTGGTAGCGACGCTCCTTCGTCGGGCCGACGGCCTCGGTGATCGCCGGGTTCGCACTACTGCGAACGCGATCCTCGCCGGCCGAGCATTGTCCGAACTGGAAACCATGGTCCGGGGCGTCATCAGCTCCGTGACAGGACGACCTTCAGCGCCTTCGTCTCCGCCGCCCGGGAGAAGACGTCGTAGGCCGCCTCGAACTCGTCGAGCCCGAAGCGATGCGTGACAAACGGCGCCGCGTCGAGCTGGCCGCTCGAGACCAGGCGGAGCAGGGTCGGGGTCGAGTACGTGTCGACGAGGCCGGTCGTGATGGTGAGGTCGCGGGCCCAGAACCGCTCCAGATGCAGCGTCGCGGGCTCGCCGTGCACGCCGATGTTCGCGATGTGCCCGCCCGGTCGCGCGAGGTCCGCGGCGAGCTCGAAGGTCGCGGGGGTGCCCACCGCCTCGATCGCGACGTCGGCACCAAGGCCGTCCGTGAGCTGTCGGACGACGTCGAGCGGGTCTTCCCTCGAGCTGTTGACGACGGCGTCGGCACCGAAGCCCTTCGCTGCCTCGAGTCTCGCGTCGGCCAGGTCGATCGCCACGATGTGGCTCGGGCTGAAGAGCCTCGCCGTCAGCGTCGCGGCGAGGCCGATGGGGCCTGCTCCGACGATGGCGACCACGTCGCCCGGACGCACGACGCCGTTCAGCACACCCACCTCATAGGAGGTGGGGAGGATGTCGGCCAGCATCAGGATCTCCTCGTCGCTCGTGTGCGACGGGACGGCGTACGTGGAGGTGTCGGCGAAGGGGACTCGGACGTACTCGGCCTGCGTGCCATCGATCAGGTGACCAAGGATCCAGCCACCACCGCCGAGGCACTGGCCGTAGCGACCCTCTCGACAGAAGCGGCATGCTCCGCACGCGGTGATGCAGGAGACGAGGACGCGGTCGCCCGGCGACACGTTCTTGACGCCGCTGCCGGCCTCCTCGACGGTGCCCACCGCCTCGTGGCCAAGGACCCGACCGTCGGTCACCTCAGGCACGTCGCCCTTCAGGATGTGCAGGTCAGTCCCGCAGATAGTGACCGCGTCGACGCGGACGACCGCGTCGGTCGGTGCCTGGATCGTCGGGCGAGGGACCTCTTCCCATGCGAGCTTGCCAGGTCCGTGGAACACGAGTGCCTTCATGTCGCCTCCAAGCGTTGAGCGCGTCTGCGCGCCATATCTGCACGCTATGCGCGCCTCGCGCGCGCACGTAGGGCCATTGGTCCTCGATGCAAATGCATCCGCAGGACTACGTGACGCCCCGCGGATGCGCACCATCGATCGCGGGCCAGATGGGTGGCCGACGTGCGCCAGCGATCTCAGCGAAGGTCGAAGACCAACCTCGCGTCGATCTCGCCGCGCTCGACCTGCTGGATCGACTCGTTCACCTGGCCCAGCTCCCTTGACTCGCGAACAATCCGGGTGCGGCCATCGGCATGGAGCTCGAACGTCTCGGCGAGGTCAACGCGTGTCCCGACGAGCGAGCCCACGACGGTGATCCCTCTGAGGACCGTCTCGAAGATCGGGAGTCGCATCTCGTTGTCCTTCGGGAGTGCGACGAGCACGAGCGTTCCATTCGGCTTGAGGCTCGCGAACGCCTGCTCGCACGCCCTCGGGCTCGCCGCCAGGACGATCGCCGCGTCCGCGCCTCCGAGCTCGGTGATCCGCTGGACCGGGTCGTCCTCGGCCGAGTTGAAGGTATAGGCGGCGCCGAGGTCCTTCGCGACGTCGAGCTTGTAGCCGAAGACGTCGACGGCCGCGACCGTCGCGCCCGCGATCTGGGCGTACTGCATGGCGAGGTGGCCGAGTCCGCCGATGCCATAGATCGCCACGAGGTCCGATGACCGCGCACCGGAGACCTTGACGGCCTTGTACGTCGTCACGCCGGCGCAGGTGAGGGGTGCCGCATCGAGCGGATCCACGGCGTCGGGGACGCGCGCCGCGAACTTGGCGTCGGCGAGCACGTACTCGGCGAAGCCGCCGTCGACGAGGTAGCCCGTGTACGAGGCAGTCGAGCACAGCGTCTCCCACCCCGACGCGCACGCCTCGCAGGCTCCGCAGGCCCAGCCCAGCCACGGAACGGCGACGCGGTCACCTTCGTTCAGGCGGGTCACTCCTGGACCGACGCGTGCGACGAGCCCAACGCCCTCGTGTCCGGGGATGAAGGGCAGCGTCGGCTTGACGGGCCAGTCACCGTGGGCCGCGTGGATGTCGGTGTGGCAGAGCCCTGAGGTCTCGACCTTCACGACCACCTTGCCCGGGCCGGGCTCGGGGATCGGGACGTCCTCGATCACGAGCGGCTGACCGAATGCTCGAACGACTGCTGCCTTCATGGGACTTCCTCCGTTGGGGACGATGGACGTGCGGACCGGGCTAGAAGAACCCGAGGGGCTTCGTGCTGTAGCTGACGAGGAGGTTCTTCGTCTGGGAGTAGTGCTCCAGCATCATCGCGTGGTTCTCGCGACCGACGCCGGAGATCTTGTAGCCGCCGAAGGCCGCGCCCGCGGGGTAGAGGTGGTAGCAGTTCGTCCAGACGCGACCGGCCTTGATGCCACGGCCCATCCGGTACGCGCGGTTCCCGTCCCGCGTCCAGACGCCCGCGCCGAGGCCGTACGCAGTGTCGTTGGCGATCTCGAGCGCCTGTGCCTCGCCCGTGAACGTCGTGACGGCGAGCACGGGGCCGAAGATCTCCTCTTGGAAGACCCGCATCTTGTTGTCGCCCTCGAGCACGGTCGGCTCGAAGAAGTAGCCACCCTCGAGCTCCCCGCCGAGGTGGGCGCGCTTCCCGCCGATGAGGCACCGCGCGCCCTCGGCGAGGCCGATGTCGACGTACGACGCGATCTTGTCGATCTGCTGGGTCGACACCTGCGGGCCGATCATCGTTGACGTGTCGAGGGGGTCCCCCTGCCGGATCGACGCGATCCGCGCGAGGCACCGCTCCATGAACCGGTCGTAGATCGACGCCTCGATGAGCGCCCTCGAGGGGCACGTGCAGACCTCGCCCTTGTTGAACGCGTAGAGCACGAGGCCCTCGATCGCCTTGTCCAGGAACTCGTCGTCGGCGTCCATGACGTCGGCGAAGAAGATGTTCGGCGACTTGCCGCCGAGCTCGACCGTCGAGGGGATGAGGTTCTCCGCTGCGTACTGCATGATGAGCCGACCGGTGGTCGTCTCGCCGGTGAAGCCGATCTTGGCGATGCGGGGGCTGGACGCGAGCGCCTTGCCGATCTCGCCGCCAGGGCCCGTCACGATGTTGAGCACACCTGCCGGGATGAGCTCGCCGATGACCTCGGCGAGCTTCAGGATCGACCACGGCGTCGGTGAGGCCGGCTTGATCACAGTGCAGTTGCCCGCTGCGAGCGCGGGCGCGATCTTCCACGCCGCCATCAGGATGGGGAAGTTGAACGGGATGATCTGCCCGACCACGCCCAGCGGCTCGTGGAAGTGGTAGGCCACGGTGTCCACGTCGATCTCGGTCGAGCGTCCCTCGAGGGACCGCGTGGCGCCGGCGAAGTAGCGGAAGTGGTCGACGGCCAGGGGGAGGTCGGCGGCCAGGGTCTCGCGGACCGGCTTGCCGTTCTCCCAGCACTCCGCCACCGCCAGCATCTCAAGGTTTGCCTCGATGGCGTCGGCGATCCGGTTCAGCACCGCGGCGCGCTCGGCGAGCGACGTCGCTCCCCAGGCGTCCTTCGCGGCGTGGGCCGCGTCGAGGGCGAGCTCGACGTCCTCGGGGGTGGACCGGGCGACCTCGCAGAACGGCTTGCCGTCCACCGGGCTCAGGTCGGCCATGTACGCACCCTTGACGGGCGCCACCCACCTGCCGCCGATGAAGTTCCCGTAGCGGGTCCTCACCGTCACGATGCTCCCAGGACGCCCCGGCGGGACGTACGTCGTCCTCGACGGCTCGGTCTCTTCGACGAAGTCACTCGTCAGCGCCTCGTGGGACTCAACATCGGTGATTAGTGCCATCTCGGCCTCCAGGATCGGAACTGCCCTCTCATCGCAACCTATGGAGGTGGGGTGGGCGGTACTAGGGCCGGAAGTCATCGATGCGCCACGCGACGTACGCTCGGCGCCGAGCGAGCCGCAAGGAGGCTGGACCGGATGCACCGCCTACCGTGAACCGCCCGCGGAGCGTTCGCTGATGCGCGCCTGGGCGGTCGAGCACCCAGGACCGATCGACGCGCACCCTCTCACGCGTGTCGATCGCGACCCGCCGGTCCCCGGTGTCGGCCAGCTCCGTGTGCGGGTCAGCGTCTGCGGCGTGTGTCGAACGGACCTCCATCTCGCCGAGGGCGACCTCGCGCCCCACGCGCCGCTCGTCGTGCCAGGCCACGAGGTGGTCGGCGTCGTCGACGAGACGGGGCCGGGGGCCCCGCGGTTCGCCGCCGGTGACCGTGTCGGCATCCCCTGGCTGGCGCACACGTGCGGCCACTGCCCCTTCTGCCTCAGCGGCAGGGAGAACCTCTGCCTCTCCCCTCTGTTCAGAGGATGGGACCTCGACGGGGGCTACGCGGAGTACGTCGTGTGCGACGAGGACTACGCGTACGGGCTGCCCGCATCGTTCTCCGACGAGCAGGCCGCGCCGCTGCTGTGCGCCGGCATCATCGGCTTTCGGGCGCTCCGTCGGAGCAACCTTCCTCCGGGCGGGCGCCTCGGCATCTACGGGTTCGGTGGGTCTGCGCACCTCACGGCCCAAGTCGCGATCGCAGAGGGTGCCCGCGTGCACGTCGTGACGCGAGCTCCCGAGGCGCGGGAGTTGGCCCTCGCGCTCGGCGTCACGAGCGCGGTGGCAACTGGCGAGGCCCTGCCGGAGCGCGTCGACGCGGCCATCCTGTTCGCTCCCGTGGGCTCACTCGTCCCTGAGGCGCTCTCCATGCTCGATCGAGGGGGCACGCTCGCGATCGCCGGGATCCATCTGACCGACATTCCGCCCTTGCAGTACCAGGCACATCTCTTCGAGGAGCGGACCCTGCGCAGCGTGACCGCGAACACGCGCCAGGACGGCGAGGAGTTCTTGGAGATCGCGGCTCGGATCGGGATCAAGGTGACGTCCGTCCGCTACGCACTGAGCGAGGCGAACGAGGCGCTTCGTGACCTCGCGAACGATCGTTTCACCGGCGCTGCGGTCTTGATCGCCGAGTGACGTCGGCCGTCGGTGTCGCGGGCCCGGCCACCTCGGCGGTGCCGGCTACCCGAGCTGTCGAGCCTCCTCGACGGTCAGTTCCGCGGTCGGATCCGCCTCGAGGCGATCGTCGGGAATCGGGGCGGCGCTGCGGACCGAGTAGCCGTAGGTGCCCTCTTCGAGGCGACGCTCGGCGCGGTCGATGGCGGCGAGGTGGCCCTCGAGCTCGGCCGTGACGGCATCGTCGAGGCCCTCATCGGTCAGCGGCTCTGCCGAGTCGAACATGTCCCCCGGTTGGTTGGCACCGGTCCGGTCGTCACGACCCCGCGCCGTTACCTCCGCCAGCAGCTGCTCGGTGCGCGATCGTTCCGCTCGCAGCAGGTCCCGTGCCTTCGCGGTGTCCATCGTTGCTCCCCGTTCGCCTTGAGCGTCTTGGCGATGCTACCCAGCACCGGCTCGCGTCTCCTTGACGAAACCCTCGGCGACCCGACCAGGACCTGCGCCTAGGCCCCGAGGTGCACCGCCTCGGCACGAGCCGATGCGGCGGCGGCGGCGCCGGGGCGCCGACGCTGCAGTGCCGCGAACGCCCGCCCGATCCCGTACCACGCGGCGCTGAAGGAGCCAACGAAGAAGCCGACTGGCCAGTTGAACTGGAACGAGCACGCGATGGCGGACCAGACGGTGACGAGGGCGATGGCGACCGACAGGAGCAGCGCGACGCCGGGCCGGTCGGTGAAGCACCGAGCCGCGGCGGGCGGCCCGATCATCAGCGTGAAGATCAAGAGGGCCCCGACGACGGGCACCGTCATCGTCGTCGCGCACGCCAGCACCACGAGGAACGCCATCTCGACTTGGTGCGGCCGGATCCCCTTGGCCGCGGCGACCTCGGGGACCAGCGCGGTGAGCATGAGGCGCCGATAGAGCAGCACGACTGCGAGCACGCAGACGAGCCCAAGGATCGCCTCTGGCAGGATCTCCGAGCTGCTCACGCCCAGGATCTCCCCGAAGAGGAGCGAGAAGATCTCCGGCTCGTACTGCGTGCTCTGGCTGAGGAACGCGGCGCCGAGCGCGAGCATCATGACGAGGGCGAGCGCGGTCGCAACGTCGGAGCGGCCACGTCGACCGAGCGTCCCGATCCCGAGCGCGGCGAGCAGTGCGAAGGTGCCGAGCCCCACGAGGGTGCTCGCGCCGATCAGGCTCGCCCCGGCGGCGCCGGCGAAGGCGCCCTTCGGGATGGCGTGGGCGGGGAATGCCGCGCCGCGAAGGACGACGAAGAAGCCGACGACGCCCGCGACGATCGCGACGATCGTCGCCACCTCCCAGGCGTTGACCATGAAGCCGGAGAACACGGCCTACCGACCCACCGTCTCGTTGGAGGGTGCGACGGGCCCCCGCGGATGGGAGGGAGCCACGCCGCCGCGGCCCACCCATCGGCGAACGAACCCCAGCCCCGAGGCGAGGTAGAGCACGAAGGCGATCGCGACGATGAAGAAGCTGACGGGCAGGCCCTGGCTCGAGCTGCTCCAGTCGGCGCTGTCGTAGGCGAGGAGGATCCCGAGCCAGGTGGTGCCGACCCCGAGGCAGCAGGCGAGCACCGTCGCGGACGCGACGCTCCGCGTCAGGCGCAGTGCGGTCGCGGGCGGGCCGATCAGCAGCGCCGTCGAGAGGATCGACCCGATCGCGATCGACGAGAGACCGACCGCCACGGCGAGCGAGAGCATGAAGGCAAGACCCACCAGCCTCGTGCGGACCCCGCGGACCGCAGCGAGCTCCGTGCTGATCGAGCTGAGCAGCAACGGGCGATGGACGGCGGCGATCGCAAAGAGCGTCACCGCGGTGAGGGCGCCGACGACGGGGACGATGGACGGGTCGATGGTGAAGATCGAGCCGAAGAGGATCTGCTGGGTCGCCCCCGTCGTCGCCGTCGACGTCGTGTCGAGGTACAGGAACAGGGCTGAGAGGCCGATGGACGCACCGAGGACGATGCCCGTCGCCACGTCCCTGCTGCGCGCGCGCTGCACGCCGACGAGGTCCATCGCGCCTGCGCCGATCACGCTGCCGCCGATGAAACCGGCGAGCGCGCTGACACCGAGGTAGATCGCGCCCGACCCTCCGGTAGTCGCGACGTCGGTGAGGGCGTGCCCGGCGAACGCCTGGCTGCGCAGGACGGTGAAGATGCCCACGACGGCCGTGACGAGCGCGACGATCGCGCCGAGCACGACCGCGGTGCGGACCGGCTGGCTCGAGAAGAACCCCGGCTCGAGGATCGGCGTCACGTTCTCACCCGATGTTGAGGGGCGGATGGTCGGGGATCGCGTCGGTGTCCGCTCCTGGCTCGGCCACCACGAGCACCCGGCCGTGCAGATGGAGGACGTCGACGTGGTGGCCGTACAAGGCGCTCAGCACCTCGGAGCGGACCACCTCTGCGGTCGTCCCGCTCGCGGCTCGCCCACCGGTCACGTAGACGATGCGGTCCATCACGGGCAGGAGCGCGTTCATCTCGTGGGCGGACAGGAGGATCGCGACACCGAACGCCGATGAGACGGTGTGGAGCAGCGCAACGATCTCCTGGACGCTCCTCGGATCGAGGTTCGCGAGCGGCTCGTCGAGCAAGAGGAGCTTCGGGCGGCTGACGAGCGCATGGGCGATGAGCACCCGCTGCTGCTCGCCGCCCGAGAGCTGGCCCACACGGCGGTCCGCGAAGCCCGTCGCGTCGACCGCGTCGATGATCTCGGCGACGCGCTCTCGCTGCTGACGGCTCCTCCGCGAGATGCCAAGGCGGTGCGCGTCGAGCCCAAGGGCGACGAGGTCCCGGGCGCGCATCGGGACGTCGGGATCGAGCGAGACCTTCTGGGGCACGTAGCCGAGGGATCGACCTCCGGGCGAGCGCGGCGCGCCGAGGACCTCGACGCGACCCGCGTCGGCGCGCTGGAGGCCGAGGATGACGCGGAGGAGCGTCGTCTTCCCGACGCCGTTCGATCCGATGAGCCCGGTGAACTCTCCCTCTTTGATCTCGAAGGAGACCTCGTCGAGGACGGTGCGCCCCGAGAACCGCACCGTCACCCCCTCGACCTTGAGCACCGTCGCTGCTGGCGCGGTCGTGCCCGTCGCGGCCGTGGCGTCGCGGCGAGGCTCGCTCATAGGTGCGGCGTCGAGCGGCCCTGCACAACGGCGGCCTGGATCGCTGCAACCTCGGCGAGCATCCAGCGCTGGTAGTCGTAGCCGGGCGTCGGCATGGTCTCGTAGACGCCGACGACGGGCACGTTCGCAGACTCGGCTGTCTGGCGGATCGACTCGGTGAGCGAGCTGACGACCTGCTGGTTGTAGCAGAACACCTTCACCACGCGCCCGGTGAGGAGGCCGTTCTCGAGTGTGATGTCCTGAGGGGAAGGGTCGACACCGTTCATGATGTTCAGCTGGAACACCATCGGCGAGAGGTTCGCCGCGCCCATGGCCGAGAGCAGGTAGTCGGCGACCGGCTCGGTCGTGGCGACCGGTGTGCCGGCGTACCTCGCCTTGAATGCGGCGATCGCGTGGAACCAGGGTGCGAGGGACGCGTCGAACGCTCTGAGGTGGTCCTCGAAGTACGCCTTGTGGCGGGGGCTCAGCGCGTCGAGGGCGGTGGTCAGCGCCCTCGCCACTGCGGGCATCGTCCTCGGGTCGTACCAGAGGTGCGGGTTCGACGTGCCGTCCGGGAGCCCGAGCACGTGCTGGGCGACGATCACTCTTCGCGTCGAGCTCGGCGACGCCGACTCGATCGTGTTCATGAACTGGTCGTAGCCGACGCCGTTTTGGACCACGAGCTTCGCGGCACTGACCTCCTCGGCGACCTTCGGGCTCACCTCGAAGGTGTGCGGGTCGGTATTCGGGTTGTTGAGGACCGACGCGACGCTGACGTACCTCCCTCCGATCTGGCTGAGCACGTTCGCGTACTCGTTCTCCGCGCCGATGGCGCAGATCACGCCGGGCCGACAGGACGCCGACGCGGGACTGCCGCAGCCTGAGAGCGCCACTGTTGGTGCGAGCAGGAGGCCCGCGGCGAGGGCCGCGCCCCGCCAGATGCGGGTGTGCCGGGGTCCGCCGGGGTGGGCCGGGATCACGGTCGTACCTTAGAAGGAGACTGAGTCTCAATACAATTGAGAATGGATTGCGCGTAACCTTGCGCCGGATCGAGGAGGTCGGACGGATGGCAGGGCGACGTGCGCAGGCGGAGCTCGACGAGCTCGTCGAAGGGCGGCTCCGACGCGTCGACATGCGCTACACGGCGGGCCGCAGGGCGATCGTCGAGCTGCTCGCAGAGCTCGGCCATCCCGCCAACATCGCCGACATCGGTGCCCGCCTGCCCGACGTGCCCACGAGCTCGGCGTACCGCCACCTGGTCGACCTGCAGAGCGCGGGCGTCGTTCGCCGGATCGCGGGCAAGGACGAGTTCGCTCGCTTCGAGCTCGCAGAGGATCTCACGGAGCACCACCATCACCTCGTGTGCACGAGGTGCGGGAGGGTGCTCGACGTCACGCCGTCACCTGCGTTCGAGCGCTCCGTCTCGAAGATGGTGGCGCAGCTGGCGGCGGGCGTGAGGTTCGAGCCGGTCTCGCACGACCTCGACGTCATGGGGCACTGCTCGTCGTGCTGGTGACGCCGATCGCCGACCACGCCCACTTGGATGCTATACATCTGAATAATGCGCTATACGTTCGTATAGCAATCGAGCCCGATCGAGGTCGCCCATGGCCGTGCCTGCCGTACGAACCGACGGCCTCACCAAGCGGTACGGCCGCGTCACGGCGCTCGAGCAGCTCGACCTCGAGGTCGCACAGGGCGAGGTCGTCGGCTACCTCGGTCCGAACGGCGCCGGCAAGACGACCACGATCAACCTCTTGCTCGGCCTCAGCCAGCCCACGCAGGGGCGTGCGGAGATCTTCGGCATCGACTGCCAGCGCCGACCCATCGAAGCGCATCGGCGTCTCGCCTCGGTCGCCGGAGAGACGAGCCTCTGGCCGTCACTCACCGGTGCCGAGGCGCTCCACCTGCTCGGGCGCGTCCAGGGGCACGTCGACGTCGCGTACCGCGACGAGCTGGTCGCGCGCTTCGATCTCGATCCCTCGAAGAAGGTCCGCGCCTACTCGAAAGGGAACCGCCAGAAGGTCATCCTGATCGGCGCGCTGATGGCTCGACCCGACTTGCTGGTGCTCGACGAGCCGACGAGCGGGCTCGATCCGCTGATGGAGCAGAGGTTCCGAGACTGCATCCACGAGGCGCGCCACCGCGGGCAGACGGTGTTCCTCTCCTCGCACCTCATGGGCGAGGTGGAGGCGCTCTGCGACCGAGTCGGCATCCTTCGTGACGGCCGGCTCATCGAAATGGGCACCCTGGCCGAGATGCGCCACCTGAGTGCGCTCACGTTCGAAGCGACCTTCGAAGGCGCGGTCCCCGATCTGTCCGACGTCCCCGGCGTGCGCTCGCTGCAGGTGGAAGGCTCGGTGGTCCGTTGCCATGTACGTGGCTCGGTCGAGCCGTTGCTTCGCGCGCTGGCGGCGGCCAACGTCACGAAGGTCCTGAGCCGCGAGCCCTCGCTCGAGGAGCTGTTCCTCGCGCAGTACGGCGCCGGCCGCCACGACGCGGGGGCGAGCGATGCCGACTGACCTCCTGGTCCGCGCGGACCTGTCCCAACCGCAGCGGGCGCCCGCCGCCGTCGTCGCCGGCGTGACCGCTCGCAAGGCGGTCCGCTCGGGGGCGCTGTGGGGCTGCGTGTTCGGCATCGTGATCGCGTCCTCGGCCATCAGCTACACGAAGCTCTACAAGACGCCGGCCGAGCGCCTCGCACTGGCGCACGCCTACGGCGCGAACAAGGCGACGAGCGCGCTCTTCGGACCCGCGCGCGACCTCCAGACCGTCGCCGGCTTCACGGCCTTCAAGGTCTCCATGACGCTGATGCTCATGGGGGCGGTGTGGGGGCTCCTCACGAGCACCCGGCTGCTGCGCGGCGAGGAGGACAGCGGGCGCTGGGCCATCCTCCTCACGGGCCAGACCACGAGGAGGGGTGCGGCCACCCAGGCCCTTGGAGGTCTGGGTGCCGGCGTCGTCACGCTCTGGGCGCTCGCGGCGGTCCTCACGGTCCTCGTCGGGCGAGGCCCCAGCGTGGGCATCGGCGCAGGCGCCGCGCTGTACTTCGCCCTCGCGATGGTCGCCACGGCGGCGATGTTCGTGGCCGTGGGCGCCGTCACGAGCCAGCTGGCCGCGACACGTCGCCAGGCGGCCGCCATTGCGGGGACGTTCCTCGGCGTCGCCTACGCCGTGCGCATGATCGCGGACGCCGGCGTGGGGCTCCACGGGATGATCTGGGCCACGCCGCTCGGCTGGGTGGAGCAGCTCCAGCCCCTCACGGGTCCCGCGCCCCTCGCGCTCCTCCCGATCCTCGCCTTCACGGCGCTGCTCGCCGGCGCGGCGGTGGTCCTGGCTGGCACCCGTGACGTGGGGGCAGGGGTCGTGGAAGACACGGCGATCGGTGCGTCGCACCTGCGATTGCTCTCCGGGCCGACGGGGCTCGCCGTCCGGCTGCTTCGACCCACCGTCATCGGCTGGTGGGTAGCGATCGGCGTCTCCGGGCTGCTGTACGGCTTCATCGCCAAGTCGGCCGGCACCGCGATCTCGGGATCCTCGATTCGAGACGTGTTCTCGAGGCTCGGCTCGACGGGCCGCGGTGCCGCTGCCGTGCTGGGCGTGTGCTTCCTCATCCTCGGGATCCTTGTCGCCTTCGTCGCGGTGGGACAGCTGACGGCGGCACGGTCCGAAGAATCGGAGGGCCGGCTCGTGCACCTCTTGGTGCGTCCGGTCGCCCGTGGCTCATGGCTCGGGGGACGGCTCCTCGTCGCCATCGTCGTCCTCGTCGTGAGCGGGGTCATCGCCGGCGTCGTCACCTGGCTCGGCGCCGCCAGCCAGCACGCCGGTGTGGGATTCACGAGCGTGCTGGCCGCGGGCGTGAACCTCGTCCCGCCGGCGATCGTGCTCCTCGGCATCGGGGTGCTGGTGTTCGGGCTCCGGCCGCGCTCGATGGCCCTCGTCGCCTACGCCGTGCTGGGATGGTCGGTGCTCGTCGTCGTCGTCGGGGGCATCGGTGCGACGAGCCACTGGGTGCTCGACACGTCGGTGTTCCACCAGATGGCATCGGCACCCGCGGTGAGCCCAAATTGGGAGGCGAACGGCATCATGACCGGGATCGGCATCACCGCGGCGCTCCTCGGGATGCTCGCCTTCCGGCGGCGGGACCTCCAGGGCGCATGACGGCCGAGACCGATCGGGCGGCTCGCTTGGGTGAGGGGTCGGTCGCGTTCGAGGACCTCACGGCCCGAGCACGCATCCGCGAAGCCGCACTCCGGCTCTTCGCCGAGGAGGGCTACGAGCGAGCGACGATCCGAGGGATCGCACAGGGGGCCGGCGTCTCCCTCGGTCTCGTCCGGCACCACTACGGCTCGAAGGCGGCGCTCCGCAGGGCCTGCGACGAGTACGTGCTCGAGACCCTGCGTCGCATCAACGCACAGCTCCTCGACGACGCGAGCGTCGCGGAGCGCACGCAGCGCGAGTCCAAGCGCTTCGGCAGGTACGTGGCGCGCTCGCTCGCAGACGGCTCCCCCACGGCCGGCGACATCTTCGACGAGATGGTGTCAATGACCGAGCTCTGGCTCGCACGCGCCGACGAAGCGCGCACCGATCCGCCCGCGGTCGACCGCCGGTCTCGTGCGGCCCTCGTCACCGCCATGGCGCTCGGGATCCCCTTGCTCCACGACCACGTGTCGCGGCTCCTCGGCGCGGACATGTTCGGACCTGCGGGTGATCGGATCGTCGCGCTCGCGCTCCTCGACATCTACTCGCACCAGATCCTCGCCGAGGAGTCCGCGTCCGCCGCCGAGACCGCCTACGATCCGGCTACCTCGTAGCCTGCGCACCTGGCACGGCCGCCTGCACCGCGTCGCGACCGCCCGGACGGCACCTTGAGGCGCGCGTCGACCACGCAGACGGCGCCGTCCGGCGAACGCGGCGTCACTTCGCCACCAGGTGCCCGTCTTCGAGCCGGAAGGTCACGTCGGTCTCCTGGGCGACCGCCATGTCGTGCGTCACGACGATCACGGTGGTCCCGTCCGAGTCGGTGAGGCCACGAAGCGCCTTGACGATGACCCTGCCCGTCTTGCTGTCCAGGTTGCCGGTCGGCTCGTCCGCGAGGATGACCTTCGGGCTGTTCGCGAGCGCTCGCGCGATTGCGACGCGCTGCTGTTCGCCCCCGGAGAGCCTCGCGGGACGGCGGAGCTGCTTGTCGCCGTCGAGTCCCACCCCGTCGAGCAGCTCGACGGCCCGCTCGTGCTGCGCGGCCCTCCTCATGCCGGCGAACTCCATCGGGAGCATCACGTTCTCGGTGGCGCTGAGGTTCGGTATGAGGCTGAAGCTCTGGAACACGAAGCCGATCGTGTCGCGCCGGTAGCTGATGAGCTCACGGTCAGAGCCAGCGCTGATGACGAGGTCGTCAACGCGGACCTCCCCCGAAGTCGGACGGTCGAGGCCGCCGAGCAGCGAGAGCAGCGTCGACTTTCCACTCCCGCTCGTCCCGACGACGGAGGCGAACTGCCCCGCCTCCACGGAGAACGTCAGGTCGTCGACGGCCGTGACGGTCGTCTCTCCGGACTTGAAGGTCTTCGTCAGGTTGGTGACGCTGATCATCACTCGCTCCTCATCACTTCGGCGGGTCGGACTTTTGCGATCAGGAAGCTGGGGACCGCGCTGCCGATCAGGGCGATCCCGATCACGGCGAGGACCCCGTAGATGAGGAGTCCTGGCCCCACCGCCGCGTGCAGGTCGCTGATCGCGGCACCCGGGCGGAACCCGGCGCCTGCGAGCCGGCCGAATCCGGGACCCCGACCCTGGCCCGGCGTGCTCGAACTGCTCCGCTCCAAGACGCCGAGCACGGGATTCGCCAGCAGCGCCCCGAGGGCGATGCCGAGCGCGCCACCGAGCACCGTCAGGGTCATGGCCTCGGCGACGAAGGTGCCCACGATGCCTCGATTCGAAGAACCGAACGCCTTCAGCACACCAATCTCCCGACGACGCTCACGAACGATCATGAGCATTGAGAGCAAGAGGATGATGGAGCCGGCGATGAGCGCGCCGATGAGGCTGTAGAGCGAGATCTGCTCGATCGAGTTGTACGACGCCACGACGGCCTGCGAACCTGGCGTGCCCGCGGTCACGGTCGCGACGTTCGTCCCGAGCGACGTCTGGAGCGCCGCAGCGGTGGAGGTGACGTTGTCGATCGAATCCACCGTCACGGTTGCCGAGGTCGGGCCGGACACGCCCGAGAGCGTCTCAACGGTCTTCAGCGGCATGATGAGCCCTGCATTCGCAAAGGTGCTGTTCGTCGTGTAGATCCCGTCGACGGTGAACGTCTTGCCGTAGGCAGTGAACGTGCTCCCCACGCGCAAGTCGTTCTTCTTGGCCAACGAGGATCCGACGAGCGCCTGGTAGCCCGAGGCGTCGCCCGAGAAGGCGGACCCAGAGGCGAGCGTGAGCGACGTCGCGTTGACCGTCGAGGCTTGCGTCGGCGCGTTGGTCCCCGTCACCTGGACCGGTGGGACGAAGCCCGTCGTCGCGCCCCCGCCGAACGCCCCGCCCAGCGCACCACCGCTGATCGGCGAGACGAGGCTCGTCGTCGAGCTCGTCTTCGAGGTCGGGCCACCGAAGGGACCGCCGCTCGAGCTCGCGGTGTTGGGGTTGACGAGCCGGCCGGTGACCGACTGGACGACGGAGACCACGTGGCGGGTGCCCTCGATCGTCGCGACGGTGCCCGCGCTCAGCGGGTTGCCGCCTCCGAAGCCGAAGCCGCCGAAGCCCGCGGGCGTCACCGTGATCGTGGTGCCCGACGACGTGGACACGGCGCTGATCTGCTTCCTCACCGCTTGGAGCGAGAGGATCATGACCAGGGCCAGGGCGAAGCTGATGCCCAGGATGAGCGCGATCGACACCGTGCGGATGGTGTTGCGGAACGCGTTCTTCGTCCCGCGTCTGATGGTGCCCATCCTCGAACTCCTTCTCGTCTGCCTGGACGGACACGGTACGAACCGCGCTTAAGCGATCTCTGGGAATCTCCTGTGGAGGGGCTCGGAATCGTGTGGGGGCAACGGCCCGCTGGACGGGTCGGCCAAGGGCAACTCGATTCGAACCACGGTGCCAAGTCCATCGTCACCCGACGACAACGACGTCACGCCACCGTGCGCGCTCACGATGGAGCGAACGATCGCGAGGCCCAATCCCGAGCCACCTCGCCCCCTCGACCGTGACGGATCGCCACGGTAGAAGCGGTCGAACGCGTGTCGAGCAGCGTCTTCCGACATGCCCAGGCCGTCGTCGCGCACCTCAATGACAGCTCGCCCGTCGTCGAGGGACACCGACACCCTCGTCGACGTCCCTGCCGCCGTGTGCTGGCGAACGTTCGCCAACAAGTTGGCCACGGATCGATGCAGCTGGTCCTCGTCGCCCACCACGTCGACCGGACTCGCGGCCACGATGGCGATCGGCCATTCGGGGGCGATCTGCCTCGCGGCGTCCGCGGCCGTGGCGCACAGACGGACGAGCTCGACGGGATGCCGAAGCCCGCGTGCACCCTCGTCGAGGCGGGCGAGGACGAGGAGGTCCTCGACGAGGGACCCCATCCTCGCTGCCTCACGCCGGATGCCCCCGAGCGACCGCTCCAGCTCGAGGGCGTCGTCACCGGCGCCGCTGTTGAGCAGCTCTCCGTACGCAGCGATCGCCGCGATGGGCGTGCGCAGCTCGTGGGAGGCGTCGGCGACGAACTGCCGCAGCTGATCCTCGGAGTCGTCGCGCTGCCTGAAGGCGCCCTGGATCTGGTCGAGCATCTCGTTCAGGGCGATGCCGAGCTGGCCGACCTCGGTGTTGCGGCTGGCTATGGCGACGCGCTGATCGAGGTTGCCACTTGTGATCGACGTCGCCGTGCCGCTCACCCGACGCAGGGGGCGCAGGCCTATCCGGATGAGATACCAGCCCACAACGAGGGCGGCCGCCAAGGCTCCGAGGCTCACGACGGCCTCTGCGATCAAGAGCTCATGCAGCGTGTTGACCGTGTCGGTGACCGCGATCCCCTGCACGAGCAGCTGGTCGTCGGGGAGCCGGGAGAGTGCGACGAGGAACCTAGGCCCGGCGGGCGCCGACGCGCTCGCGGTGCTGTAGACCGGACCCCGCGAGCCATGGAGCGTGGACGTCAAGGCCGCCACCGAGTCGAGCTCGGGAGAGTAGGGCTTCGATCCGATGTACGCGGGACAGCGTTGGCCCCTGATGACGTGTCCTGCGGCATCGAAGACGGCGACGAACTGCGCCGACAGGAGCGTGCCTGGATGCAGGGGCCTCAAGAACGGTGGTACCTGCCCGGATCGACGTCGTTGCAACAGGGGCCCGCGAGCGCAATCGATGGTGATGCCCCGGCTTGCTGCGGACTCGAAGGCGGACCTCGACGCCGACATCAGTCCGTCGAGACGGTGATAGAGGTTCGACGAGAGGATCGAGTAGGTCGCCGCGCTCGCCGTGCCCAGCGCGGCGAGCGTGATCACCGCGGTTGCGATGAGCAGCCGCAGCCGCAGCGACACCTGTCACTCGCTCTCGGGACCGCGAAGAATGAAGCCGACGGCCCTGATCGTGTGGATGAGCTGGGGTCCGCCGACGTCGAGCTTTCGCCTGAGATAGCTGACGTACGTGTCCACGACTGCGGCGTCCCCACCGAAGTCGTAGTGCCACACGTCGTCGATGATCTGGTCCTTGGAGAGCACCGTCTGCGCGTTCTCCATGAAGTAGCGCAGGAGGTTGAACTCGGTCGCGGTCAGCGAGATGCGGGCGCCGCCGCGGGTGACCTCGTGGGTCCGTTCGTCGAGTTGGAGATCGCCGTATCGGAGCACACCCGCCGGCAGGTCGCCCATGCTTCGACGTAGCAGGGCCTCGATCCTGGCGACGAGCTCCGCGAGCACGAACGGCTTGGTGACGTAGTCGTCGGCACCGACGTCGAGGCCCCGCACCTTGTCCTTGAGCCCATCTCGAGCCGTGAGCAAGAGGATGGGAACTCTGTTGCCTGCCTTCCTCAGCTGCCTGGTGAGCTCCACGCCCTCCAGGTCCGGCAGCATGACGTCCAGCACGATGAGATCGGGTGGGTCGAGTCGCATCTTGGAGAGCGCCTCGCGCCCGCTGCTCGCCACGCCCACGTCGTAGCCCTCGTAGCGGAGGGTGGTGGAGACGGTGTCGAGAATCGACGGCTCGTCGTCGACAACCATGATCCTCCGATGAATCCTTGACTTCGAGGTTGTCGACACTCCGGGATGCTCGCCCCGAGAACTGGTCGGTTCCTGTGGAGCGGCTGAGAGGAACCTAAGAACCGATGCCGGCGACCCCGACGGGGTTCGTCCACGCCCGACTCTTCCAATTCGCTTAGTCGGCTCCCGGGAGCGTCTCAGGATCCACCAGCATCGTCATGGTCCTGAGCAAGAGGACAAAGGAGACCCCATGGGAAAGCACGAGCAGGCAGTACTGACGCCCGAGCGAGTCACCGGACCTGGGCGCGCAGCATCCAGCGCCACCGGCGCACCGGCCAGCGGGCAGAAGCCGGGGAGGGGATTCCTCGGCGTCATCGTCGACGGTTTCGACCTCGGTGGCCGACCAGGTGTCTCGGTGGTGGGGACCTACGAGGGCTCTCCGGCAGCGAGGATCGGGCTGGCGACCGGCGACCGGATCGTGTCCATCGGTGGCGCCGAGGTGGCGACGGCCGCGTCGCTCGGCGACGTGATCTCGACCCGGGCTCCGGGCGACCAGATCGTGGTGGCCTGGTGGACACCCTCGGGCACGGTGCACCTCCGCGAGGTCCGGCTGTCAAAGGTGTCGGGTCCGCCGCGAACCCGCGCTCGTCATCCGAGCCGGCGGCTCACCCCGACCCCTGCGCCCGGGCGCTGGGCACGCGCGACGCCCAGTCGTGGGCCTGAGCTGCGTGGCGGGGTCGCAGCGCGGACCCGAAGGCGGGCCACCTCGTGACGCGAATGGGCCCGTCTCACTTGACGGCGCCCGTCGTGTCCACCGCCACCAGCGACCCGAATGACTTGCGAAGCCCGTCGAGGCCGGCCGTGGTGTCGATGCCGTACATCCACCGAACCCCGGCCACGGTCAGTTGGTCGATCACGGGCCACAGCCTCGTGACCGACACGTCCGGCGCGTGGCAGCCGTCGCTCGCCCCAGCACGGAACGTCGCGGGCAGCGGGATCTTGAGGCCCTTGAGGAGCGCGACGAGGACCCCGGTTCGAGGAATGGTCGCGCACGTGTCCGTGAAGACCAGGTGGCCAGACTTTGCCAGCGTGATGAACCGATGGCGGGCGGTCAGGGCGTTGTACGCCGCCTTCATGAAGAAGGCCGGCACGACGGCGTCGCGCTGGGCCGTGACCACGATGCCGGGCTCGCTCGGCACGACGTTGAACGGTGCCGGCAGCGGCGGCGAGAGGCCGGCCGTCGACGCGCCGGCGAGCGCGATGAAGCCGAGGTCCGGATTGGCCGCAGGCGACGCCCTCTGCGAGGTCTCGAGCGAGGAGAGCTCCTCGGCGGCCACGCCACCGGCAGAGTGGCCGATGACGACGAAGCGCGTCGCGTCGACGTGGCCCGAGAGCGGGGCGGCCAGCGGTCCCTGGAGAAGGCGCACCGTAGCCAGCAGGTCCTGCACGTCGGCGTGGGGATCCTTGGTCGGCGAGGGGATCCCGAGATAGGTACCGATGACCTCGGTCAGGTCGCGGGATGGATGGTCGGGTGCCGCGACCACGAATCCCCAGCTGGCGAGGTGCGCGGTGAGGAACGTGGACTGATCCCGAAAGCCAGCCCAGCCGTGGCTGAAGAGGACCAGCGGGAACACGCCCGCAGCGGCGGCGGCGTCGCGCACCCCGCCCGAGGGGTAGTTGGCCGTCGCCCTGAGCTTCGGCTTGGCGTCGAGCAGCGTGCGAAGCGGCGCGGGGAACCACTGGCCCTGGTTGTAGGTCGCCTCCTTCGCCCTCGTCCGCTTGGCGGGATACCAGATCTCCGCCGAGGTGGTGTAGCCCTCGCTGGCCACCCGCACCGACACCGTCACCTCGCCGACGGCATAGGGGCCGCGCCCGTCGAACGTGCTCGGCGTCACCCTCGTCACGTGCACGACCGCGTCGCCGCGGAGCGCGGCCAGCGGGCTCGGCGTCGTGCCGGAGGCTGCGTTCGCCACGAGCAGCGACACGCTGAGCGCGACGGGAAGTCCGAATGTGAAGCGACGAAACACCGGGCGCTCTCCCATCGAACGACGCGGCCCAACGGTACTACGGGACACCGCGCGAAGCGCCGCGCGACGTGGGTGGCAACGGCCGTGGAACGGCACTGTCCTGCCCCATGATCCGTACACGGCGGTTATCCGCGTCCACGGCGACGCGACGCCCTCGTGGCGCCGTCGACCCGAGCGCCGGTGGAGCTACGAGGTCACTTCGGCCGCCGTCGCACTGCGCGCTCGATGCGAGGCGGACCAGGTCTTGTAGCCACCGTCGAGGTTCCTCGCGACGATGCCGAGCTCGTGGAGCAGCGTCGTCGCCGTGTGGCCGCGCTGTCCCACCTCGCAGTAGACGAGGACCGGACCACGTCCGACCTCGTCGAGGCGGTCTCGCAGCTCGTCGACCGGGACGTTGTCCGCGCCGGGAATCGCCCCGGCGGCATGCTCTGCGGCGGTCCGCACGTCGACGAGGTGCCAACCCTCGGCGACGAGCCTCTCTACGTCGTCAGGGCTGACGACGTCGCACGCACCCGACAGGACGTTCTCCGCCATGTACCCGAGAAGGTTCACGGGATCCTTCGCCGACGAGAAGGGCGGGGCATAGGCGAGCTCGAGGTCCGCCAGCCGAGCTGCGCCGAGGCCGCCGGCCATGGCCGTCGCGATCACGTCGATGCGCTTGTCCACCCCACCTCGCCCGACGATCTGTGCACCGAGGATCGTCCCGTCGTCTGGATCGAAGAGGAGCTTGACCGCCATTCGTGTCGCCCCCGGGTAGTACGTCGCATGGTCGAACGGATGCGAGTGAATGGCGCGATGCCGCCGTCCAGCGCTCCTGAGCCTTCGCTCGCTCCACCCGGTGGTGGCTGCGACAAGGTCGAACACCTTGACGATCGCCGTGCCGAGCGAGGGGGCGGCTCCGACCGAGAGGCCCGCAAGGTGGTCGGCGACGCGCCGTCCCTGCCGGTTGGCGACGTTCGCGAGCGCGATCAGGGAGGGTGCCCCGGAGACCGCGTCGGGCTTCTCCACCGCGTCGCCGACGGCGAACACGTCCGGGTCGCTGGTCTGGTTCACCTCGTTGACCGCGATGCCGCCGGTCGGTCCGATCTCGAGACCGGCTGCACTCGCGAGCGACACGTCCGGCCGCACGCCGATCGCACCGACGACGAGCTCGGCGGGGAGCACCCGTCCGTCTGCCAGCGTGACGGACGACGGCTCGATCGAGGCGACCGCAACGGAGACCTCGACGCGCACGCCGTGTGCCTCAAGCTCGTCCGCGACGAGGATCGCGAGCTCCGGATCGAGCGGCGGTAGCACCTGGGCCATCGCCTCGACGAGGGTGACTTCGATTCCCTTCGCGACCAGGTTCTCGGCCATCTCGAGGCCGATGAATCCCGCTCCGATGACGACCGCGCGCTCCGGCCGCACGTCAACGTCCAGGTGCAGGCGCTCCGCGTCCTCCACCGTTCGAAGCGTGCGGACGCGGTCGTACCCGGGGATCGGCGGGCGGATCGGTGCTGCCCCCATCGAGAGCACCAGCTGGTCGTAGCGGATCTCGGACGACGCATCAGCGACGGTGGAGCGCACCTTGACGGTGTGTCGCCCCAGATCGATCCCGATCACCTCGGCATTGACCCGCACGTCGAGCCGGAACCTGTCGAACAGCTGCTCGGGCGTCTGCAGGGTGAGATCGTCCTCTGCCTCGATCAGTCCCCCGACGTAGTAGGGCAGTCCGCAGTTTGCGAACGAGACGTGACCCGAGCGCTCGAGCACGACGATGTCGACGTCCGAGTCGAGGCGACGCAGGCGCGTGGCCGTCGACATGCCGCCCGCCACCCCGCCGATGATCACCACTCGACGATGTCGAGCGGGCCTCGCGCTCGGATCCCCCACGCAGCCCGGGCGCGGTGCGTCAGGAACTCGGTCGACGAGATCCACGGCGCCGCCGACGGCGCGGGACGCATCTCGTGGGATCGGCGCACTCACCATGCCAGTCTCGAGGTGGGGAGCGCTGCGCACTAGGGGACGAAGGCCCATCGTGGCATCCACCGCGCCGCTGGCCCCGGCTGGTCACGCGGGCGGCGACGAGACGCCGCCGTGGAGGCCGGTCGACGCCGCACCCGCGTGACAGTGTCGTCCTCATCGGGCACGCGGCCCCGAAGGAGGAGACGGGCATCCCATGAACTCCACGCTGGACGGCTCCCCGGCTGACCAAGGTCCTACCGACAAGGCGACGGTCGGCCCCGAGACGGACCACTACTTCGCCGCCAGCCGGGGCTTCCGGCCAGGTGACGACCGGAGCCGCGTCGAGGCGTACCAGCGCCGCTGGCGAATGCCGCTCGACGTGCTCGCACTGCTGACGATCTGGCTGATCGTCGTCCCGCCTGGCGTCATGACCTCGAGCCACGACGTGTACGTGGTCGTGCTCAGCGTGCGCATCGGGCTCTCGCTCATCTACGCCGTCGACATCATCGCCCGCACGACGCTGGCGCCACGTCACTGGTACTACGTGAGCCACAACCCCGTGTCGGTCGCGACGGTCTTCATCCCGTTCCTCAGGGTCGCCTTCAGCCTGCAGCTCCTCCGGTCCATCTTCCAGCGCGGCAACCTGGCACGCTTCGGCCTGGCGGCAGGAATCCTGTTCCTGAACCTGACGACCGTGGTCTACTTCTACGAGCGCCACGCGCCCCACGGCAACATCAAGACGATCGGGAACGCGCTGTGGTGGGCCGTGGTCACGCTCACGACCGTCGGCTACGGGGACTTCACCCCGGTCACGTGGCAGGGACGACTGGCCGCCTCCTTGCTGATGTTCGTGGGGTTCGCGGTGCTGGCCACGATCACCGCCCAGATCTCCTCGTCCTTCATCGATCAGGCAGCCCGGGCCCGTGCCAAGCAGGCGGGAGCCGTCGCACCGGGACCCACGGTGGAAGAGGTCTCGCTCGAGTCGATTGCGGATCGGCTCGCGCGCATCGAGTCCGAGCTGCAGCGCCGCCTGCCGCCCACGTAGTCCTCGGGCGACCCGACCGTTGGCGCGGCGCGCGTCGGGCCGGCGCTAGTAGGGCGAGGGCGCGAAGGCGTCGCGGCGCTCCTCGGGCACGACCGCCTGCGCGACGAAGCCGAGCGCGCTCCGCTGGTAGTAGGTGAGCCCGGTGAGTGGAGGCGAGTACGCGTGGATGCTCACCGCCGGTGAGCCTGCCGCATGCTGCACGTCGTGGACGTGCGCAGGCCCGAAGGATCCGTGCTGGCCGACGGCGAGCCGCCTGGTGCGCACGGACACGCCGTCATCGGCTCGAGACTGCTCGAGGAGGGCGCCGGACGTGACCGCGAACGCGCCCGAGGAGCCCCCGTGGTCATGCCAATCGGAGGCCTGATCCGGTGCCCACGACAGGACACGGACGTCGAGGTTCTGCGCGAGGTGCAGCTGCATCCACCAGCGATGTTCGGCGTCGCTCACGACGAGGTCCTGATAGAGCATCGGCCGCATGGCGACCGCCAGGACGACCGCATCGAGCTGGTCCTCGCTGAGGCGGGTCGGGGGGGTGCCGAGGGTCCGCACGAGGTCGGCGACCGCGGCGGCCCGCAGGCCAAGGGCACGCTGTTCGTCAATTACTAGCATTCCTATGAATTTAGTTCCCTATGGTCCCCGAGTCAATGGTTCCGCGTGGCCGCCGGCCCGCGAGGGCTGGGCGGGCTCGAGACCCGCAGCCCGGGCGAGCGGCTCGATCGTCTTCGCCAGCCCGTGCTGCTCGATGATCTCGGCCTCCTCGGCGAGGAATCGGTCTGCCGCACGCTTCAAGGAGACCTTCATCGAGCTCGCGACGATCGCCTCGGCCAGCTGACTGAGGTGCTGCAGGTTGATCAGCAGGTCCGGGAGCTCGCCTCCAGGGAGCCCGCGCTCGACGAAAGCTGACCAGACGTGCTCGCGGAAGAGTCGGGCGAAGCGCTCCGCGACCTCATCCATCTGCTCTTTGAGGAGCTCGAACTCGTCGAGGATCTCATCGGCGGGGACGCCCAGCTCGGCCAGCTCCGAGCCGATGTCGAGGAACGTGGGGTCGTCGAAGACGATGACGTCCCCCTCGATCCGCATCAGCCCCAGAGCCAGGGCACGCTGCACGAGCTCGCCGGAGAGGTCGCCCTCGGGGAGGCGGCTCGAAAGCTCGTCCGGCGTCAGGACCAACGGCGTCGCGGCCCCCCACGTCGCCGCGACCTGCGCCTCGAGTCCAAGGACCTCGTCGAGCGCCCTGCCCTCCTGCCACGCCGTGAGCAGTCGCCCGATCCCCGCGAGGGAGAAGCCGTCGGCTTGCAGCTGCGCGATCAGCCGCATCCGCACCAGGTGCTGCGGGCCGTAGAAGCCGACTCGCCCCTCTCGCCGGGGGGCAGGGAGGAGGCCCTTCGACTGGTACAGGCGGATCGTCGAGGTCGGGGTCCCCGACCGCTGGGCGAGCTCGTCGATCGTCATCGCGTCGGTGGTCTCGGGCATGACCGTTGTCTAGTACATCCACTTGTGAAGTATTTACTCTCATAGTGTATGCTAATGAGATGACGTCCGACGGGCCTGCGGGTCGAGACGCTCCGGAGCCGGGTCGGCCTCTGCGCCACCCGCCGTCCGAGTCCTTGCTGGACGGACCGGGTGCCACGCCACGCCCCCCGACCCGTGCGACGCCCGACGGCCGATGGCGCTGGGACGGCGAGGAGTGGATCGAGCTGCGCCCCGACCGGCGGTGGCCCCGCGCCCTGCGGCGCCCGCGGCGCGCCTGGCTCACCTCGATCACGACACTGTGGATCCTCACCTGGTGGCAGCCCTACCTCGGCGCGACCGAAGGCTCGGGGCGACGCGTCGCGGTCGGCCTCGCCACCTTCGCGGTCGCCTGCGCGGTCACCGTCGCCTTCGGCGGCCTGCTCGCGACCCCGGGCCGCGCGCCGCTGCGCACGCGAGCCGCGACGAGCGGCGTCGTGGTGCTCGGTATCGCCTCGATCGCGGCGATCGGCGTCGACGCCGCTGGGAGCGGCGGGATCGGTCAGCTCGTGCCGACCATCGTCGCCACCATCCTGTTCGGCTCCGTCGTCATCGTTGCATCGGGCGCGGTGGGCTTCGTGCTGTTGCGGTGCCTCCTCTGGATCGGCACCGCGCTCGCGACCCGCCGATCGGCGTGCGCGCGCCACCGATGAGGACCGATCGCGCCGGCCGGGCGCCCGGGCCAAGCCATCCCCTCGGGCGAGCCCCCGGGGGCCGCGGCGCGCCGGACGGGCCGACCTCGATCGACCGGGCGCGCCAGTCGCTGCAGCGCCACCCCATCGCGATGCGGTGCGTCTTTCGCCACAGCCTGGTCCTCGCGTGGGCCTTTCCCACCGACGTGCTCGCGCCGCTCGTCCCCCGCGGGCTCGCCGTCGACACCTACCGCGACGCCTGGGGGTTCGTGGCCGTCGCCCTCGTGCACACCGAGCGACTTCGTCCCGCCGCGCTGCCGGCGCGACTCGGTCGCGACTACCACCTCACGGGCTACCGGATCTTCGTGCGGTACACCGACGGGAGCGGGCGGACGCGCCGGGGGCTCCACATCCTTCGCTCTGACACGAATCGCCGCACGATGCAGCACGGAGGGAACCTCCTCACCCACTACAACTACCAGCTCGCGCGCATCGACTTCATCGAGGAGGACGCACGGCTTCGGGTCGCGATCGCGACACCTCATGCCGCAGCGGACCTCGACGTCGTCGCGTACCTCGACGAGCCGGCCGGGCTTCCCGTCGGCTCTCCCTTCTCGAGTCCGCGCGATGCACGTCGATTCGCGGGGCCGCTTCCATGGACGTTCGACTACGAGTCGTCGACGGACTCGATCGTGATGATCCACGCCCGACGGACGCAGTGGCACCCGACCCCTGTCCGGGTTGAGGTCGCGACCGCGACCTTCCTCGACGACCCTCGCTTCTGCGGGGCAGCGCCCGTTTTCGCGAACGCGTTCCACGTCGCGAACGTCGACTACGGCTGGGACCGGGGCGTCCGGGTGCGGCTGGGCACCGCCGGCGCGTGAGGCCGCCCGATGCGCGCCCTCTGTGCGACGGCACGTGGAAGGTCGTGCGCTTCAACTGGCCGAAGTACGCCGCCGTGGCCGCAGCGCTCGCCGTCGCGTGCGCGTGGACGACCGCACGTCTCCCAGCCGCTGGCTCGGTCGTGCTGTGGACCGTGGCCGGCGCGGGGACGCTCTGGACCGGGACCTCGCTCCTCGCCACGTGGTGGGTGTACGACCACGTCCACGTCTACGACCACGTGAGCTCCGGGCTCGGGCCGGTCGGCCGGTACGCGACGGTGCACTCGGGCTTCGACGACGCGACGCGTCCGCTCGAGTGCTCGGTTGGCCACGGGGCCGTCGCCGTCGTCGACCTCCACGTGGTCCCCCGCGGGAGCCTGCGCCGGGCGCGGGGTGCGCCGGCCCCGGGCCGCGGATCGAGGGGCACGCTGCCCGTCGAGTCGGCATCCCTGGACTCGATCTTCATGACGTTCGCGATCCACGAGGTGCGCTCGATCGAGGACCAGCGAGCGCTGTTCTGCGAGCTGCACCGCGTGCTGGCCCCCGGGGGTCGCCTCATCATCACCGAGCACCTGCGCGACGCGGCGAACCTGGGTGCCTTTGGCCCTGGGGCGCTCCACTTCCAACCGCGGTCCCGATGGGCGGCTCGGGCACGCGAGGCGAGGTTCGAGCTCGTCCTCGAGGACCGAGTGACGCCATTCGTGCGCCGACTCGCCTGGCAGCGATGACCGGGCCCGCGGTCGACCTCGAGGTGGTCGGCGTGGTCCTCGTCGCGCTCGGCGTCGCGCACGTCGCCCTGCCGCGCGTCCTCGGATGGCAGCGAAGCCTCGTCGCGCTCGCGACGCTGGATCGCGAGGTGAACTACGTGCACAGCTACTTCATCGGCCTGACGTGCGTCCTGTGGGGCCTCTTCCCGTTGGTGGCCGGCGGCGGCTCGCTCGCGCACAACTCCGCGACGACCTTCGTGCTCGTCGGGGCCACCGTCTTCTGGGTCGCCCGACTGGTCGTCCAGCTCGTCGTCTTCAATCGCCATGCGTCGGAGTCGGCGATGTGGCGGACGGCCTCCGTCGGGGGAACGCTGTTGTGGCTCTGGATCGCGGGTGCCTGGATCTGGGCCCTCTGCGCGCAACTCCACGCCCGCTGAGCACACGACCGAGGCCCCGGCGTGTCGGCCCGAACCGGATCACCCGTGGAGGATCCCGGCGACGCCGCCGACGATGAGGTACAGCCCGACCACGAGCGACACGATGGTCGTGATGAGCGGTCCGCTCTCGACCATTCGGTCCTTGATGGCGTCGAGGTGCGCCTGGGCGGCGCCTGGCTGGCGGGCGAAGTAGAGGTAGGCGAGCCCGACGGTCGCCGTCGAGGCGATCGTGAACACGAGGAGCGCGAGGAGGGCCACGAGGAGGGCGCCGTGGTGGCGCACGACGACCACGGCGGCCGCGGCGGTGAGCGTCCAGGGCTCCTTGAGCACGCCGACGACCGCGGCCTCCCAGGGATTGAGGCGTTGGAGCCGCTCGTTGAACCTGCGCGTGACCCCCGAGCTCGACCTCGGACGACGGCGGCGCCCCCACTCCCGGCGGGCGGTAGCGAGGAGGGCGACCCCGAGCAGGACCTCGACGGCCGCGAGCGTCGTGTGCCCCGCGCCCTGCTGGGTCTGGCGAGCAGCGCCGAGCCCATAGCTCAGCGCGAAGACGACGACGAGCGAGACGCTCCAGCCCACAAGGAAGGCGGCCGCGTTGGCGCGCGCCCTGTTCGTCGCGAGCACGAGGATGAAGACCACGATCGTCGTCGGGGAGAGGCTCGCGAGGAGCCCGAGCACGAGGATCGTGATGACCAGTCCCACCGCTACGCCCCGGCCTCGAGTGGGGCGTCCGGGGGCGCGTGATGGGCACGGCCGAGCCGGGCCTCACGTGCGCGCAGGGGGCTCCGATCTGACATCCAGATCCCTCCTGGCTCGTGGTCCGCCGCGGCCTCGCGGGAACCTAGAGGACGCGAGGGCAGCGCGCCGTGAGGCTGCTCACCGGCCCCGTGGCATCCAGTGGAAGCGCCGAACGGCGACGAGGACGGCTGCGGCTCCCCACGCACCGAGGATCGCAAGATCGACCAGGTTGAAGCCGCCACCGGCGGTGTGCGGGTTGAACGCGCTCAGGAGTGCGTCCGAGAGGGCGCGCACGGGGAAGACCCTGCTGACGTTGACGATCCACGTCGGGAGCTCCCCGATCGGGATGAAGATGCCCGAGATCATCGCCAGCGACAAGATGGTGGCCAGGGCGATCGGCTGTGCCGACTCCACGTTGCGCACCAGGGACGCGACGGCGAAACCGAGGCAGCAGAAGACGATGGCCCCCACGACCACGTCGACGAGGAACGCGGCGCCGGTCCGAGCCGGGACCTGCGCTCCGAAGGCGAGCCACCCGATCGCGAGGAGGACGCCTGTGATCGCGAGCGCGCTGAGCGCGGCGACGAGCGCCCGGCCGGCGATGATCACCTGCGCCGAGACGGGCGTCGCTCGACGACGCTTGTAGATGCCGCCCTCGCGGTACCGCACCACCGAGACGACCACGTTCGAGAACGTCGACGCGATGAGCCCGAACGCGATGATCTCGGGCACGTAGTAGATGGCCTCGTCGATCTGCCCCCCTGACACGATGACGGACTGGTGCTGGAAGACCGACCCGAAGATCAAGATGAAGAGGATCGGCATCGCGACCGTCCAGAACACCGTCTCCCGGTTGCGCACGTAGCTGCGGAGGTCCGCCCGGAACTCATGGGCGACCAGCCTTCCAGCAGAGGCTCGGGATCGATCGACCACCTGCGTCACGATCGTCATTGCGAGGTCTCCGTGAGCTCCAGATAGATGTCCTCGAGCGTCGGCCTCGTGATCTCCAGGTCTGGAAGGTCCAGCTGCCGCTCGCTCGCCCACGCGGCCAGGATCCGGACGAACTCGAGTGGCCCCTTGGTCATCGCCTGGATCGAGCCCTCCGTCTCGACGGTGACGGCCGCGGCGAGCGACGCGGGCAGCTCGGTGGCCGCCATGCCGATCGGCAGCGTGAAGCGGACCGTCGCCTCCTTGTGCATGCGCTCCCCGATGCTCGCAGCGCTGCCCTCCGCCACGATGTGGCCGCCGGCGATGACCGCGATGCGGTCGGCGAGCCGCTCCGCCTCATCCATGTAGTGCGTGGTGAGAAAGATCGTCTTGCCGAGGTCCCGCAGTCCGGCGATCAGGTCCCACGCGGCGCGGCGAGCCGACGGGTCGAACCCGGTGGTCGGCTCGTCGAGGAAGAGCAGCTCGGGGTCCCCGATCAGCGCCAGTGCCACGTCTAGCCGCCTGCGCTGTCCCCCGGAGAGCTGCTTGCAGCGAACCGAGCGCGCTGCCTCGAGGCCGACGAGCTCGAGCGTCTCGGCATTCGAGCGCGCGCTCGGGTAGTACCCCGCGTAGAGCGAGAGGCACTCCTCGACGGTGAGCTCGGGCTCGGGTTCGCACTCCTGGAGCACCACGCCGACCCGCCTCCGCCAGTCGCTCGGAGCGCAGCCGGGATCGACACCCAGCACGCGCACCTGCCCGCCCGTGCGGTGCCGGAAGCCCTCCAGGATCTCCACCGTCGTCGTCTTGCCCGCACCGTTTGGTCCGAGGAACGCGAAGACCTCACCGCGACGCACGTCGAGGTCGATCCCCCTCACGGCCTCGAACGCGCCGTACGCCATTCGGAGCCCACGAACGCTGATCACGCAGTCAGGGAAGGGGCCATCTTCGACGGCACGGTCCTCAAGCTCAACGTAGGCAGCCATCGCCCTCGGCTCCTCCCACATGCCCCTCATCTGCGGCCACGACCTTCGCCGCGAAAGAAGCATGCGGCGAGGAGCGTCGCCGCAGATAGGGCCCTAGGGCCTTTTTGACCGATGGCCCCTTCGAGGTGGACCACCTAGCCCCGATCATTCACGAGAACTCCTGAGCTCTCTCTGAACTCCTTGCAGGTGTCGGCATGGAAGTCGTTGCCTTGCTTGGCCAATGATCGCGATCCTGAGCGCGTCACGACCTGAAT
>Ga0182024_10000290_pt1 | contig 127401 bp, 109 predicted proteins | sample P32metaG_FD_120480 | JGI IMG/M metagenome (GOLD analysis project Ga0182024, IMG submission 120480) | Permafrost microbial communities from Stordalen Mire, Sweden - P3-2 metaG (Illumina Assembly) | ecosystem: Environmental > Terrestrial > Soil > Wetlands > Permafrost | place: Sweden: Stordalen... | reverse complement strand
GTCCCTGGGGCACTTACAATGGCACTTACTAACATCTGCAAGTGGTTGATTCTACACTCGACCAAGCGCCAAATCGAACCGTTTCTGGGATCAAAATACCCTTTTTCCGCAACCTGCTAGGCAAGCCTCGCATCCCCTGAGCTGTAGCCCATATGACAGATGCAATCGTAGTCTCCGCTTACGTATTTGGAGTAGTCGTGGTGCTCCTTCTGGCGTATAAGCGTCGCTTTGCCTTTCTGCTTTGCTGGCCATACATTATGTATGGGTACGGCCTTTTGGTCCCCGTACTCTTTCGTGATGATCCGGAATATGCATTTGCAAGACAGTATGTTAGCGGCAATGCGTTGATTATAGCGGCCCTGGCATCTACTGCCACGCTGTGTATCTTCGCAATCCTCGACGGATTGATTCTCGGAACTCGGAACTTCCGGGCCCTGCTTGAGAATGAGGCGATTTCCAGATCGGCAAGTCTACTTGTGCAGAGCCAAGGTTTCCTGGCCCTGGTTTTGGTAAACGTTACAGTCTTTATATGTTTGTTTACCGCCGCGTGGACTGCGGGAGAGATCGGCGGCGACTACACCTTTAGAGGCATTGAACGCCTGACTTTTTGGGGACCGCTCGGCGCGGCGACTGAAGGGGTCTGCGCTCTGTCGTTGATATATGGAACAGCACAGTTGATGAACCGAGGCCGGGCCAAACGCCGATATCTAGTTGAGGGTCTTTTATTGACATGTCTCGTCGCCCGAGCTATTCCGGGGACGAGAATGCCCCTCGTGATGGTTGCGCTGATTCTCCTCGCGACGGTGGGCCTGATTGTCAGGGTTCGCCTCAAGTATATAGTGGTTGTAATAGCTCTTGCCTGCACACTGTACGCCGGGGCTACTTATATCGGGTACCGGCGAATGGGGGTGGAGTTTGAGCTGAAACCTAAGCCGCTACTATACGCTCTAAACGGTGAGACCTTTAATACCAATCTCACTTTGTTAATCGCCACACGAAATCTCGATCTTCGCTTTTACCAACCAGGTTTTGCAGTCGCAATTCCGGCATTCGTACTGCCGAGTTGGTCGGTTGATAAGGTCAGCCTCTTGGCCGAGTGGTATGACCGCGACATGTACGCCAGGGCCGTCGGGTTTGATACTGTCGCGCCGGCTGGAGCGATGCACTTTATCGCCGATGCGCTAATTGCCTATGGACCCTATTTTCTGATTCCGATCGCTATGTTTGGGCTGGTTGTGTTTTGGGCGCTTCGCGGGCGGTGCCAGTTGCAACAGTTGCTGTTGTTTGTAGCATTATTTGCGGTGAGCCACCACATGTGGCGGGATTCGTGGTTGATCGCGTTCAAGAGCCTATGCGAGATATATGGACTGGAATATTTTGCCCTTTGGCTCATGGTGAGGCGATGTGAGCGGTTGAGAAGGAATCGGTGGGCGGTTGGAGTCAGTCCGGGTCTGGAAGGCGTGCACTAACAGTGCACAGCGGTGGCCTGAAAAACAAAACCGTGGCGGCTTCGTTTATCGATCATCCCGCCAATGTGGTGCTTCGATCGATGCGGACCTCCAGCGGCTCGAAGAAACGAGTTCTTCTTTTGTCGTTGGCATGGTTCGCCTTTCTTCAGGTCGTTCTAGCATGGCTTTGCCTTCCCCTGTGGCTCCTGGTTCGATGGTTGGGCCACCGACGCCAAACAGCGAAGCAAATCCTGATTATCTCCATGGGTGGAATCGGTGACGATGTGCTCGCCATCCCCTTCATTAAAACGCTCAGGCGGAGGTATCCAGGGCGCACAATCATCCTTATCATTCGTCCAATCGCGGCCGGCTTCGCTGAACTTCTGCCCGGTGAGGTCGACCGGGAACTCCCCTATCGCTACGGTTTGACTCCAACGGCCAGGTTCTTTGAGCCGCTTCGCGCACTTTGGTTCGTGGCGCGTCATGGCTTGGCGATTAATACGGAGTTGGCGGCGGTTTCAAATTGGGGTCCTGATGTCTGCGGTGCGGGTTTTATTGCTTTCTTCTCGCGCGCAACCAGGCGGATCGCGTTTGCTGCTGGCGTTAGCGCAGAGAAGAAGGCTCGCAATTGTCTGTACGATACCTTTTATACCTCGCTGCGGCATGCCCCAGCCGAGATCCACGAGGCGAAGAAATTGGCTATTCTCCTCCAGGACGATAGGAAAGAGCGTGTGGCATTCGGAACTGAAGTCCCGGACCATAACCCCACGCTACTTCCTGTTTTGGAACGCCGCTCAGGTACGGCGCGAATGGTTTTGGCACCCTTTACAGGACACCCTCGAAAAAACTGGCCTATCGATAGGTGGATCGCCGTTACCCGCGAGTTGTGCCTGTTGCACCCGGAGGCCGAGTTCGTCATTATTGGCGGGCCGGATGATGGGATCGCCGCGGAAGCGATTACGCGCGCTTGTCAGCGCACCAGAAGCCTTTGCGGGAAGCTTTCTTTTCCAGAAATAGTGGAAGCAGTCCGAACATCATGGGTGTTCGTCGGTGGAGACACAGGTCTGACGCACCTGGCAGCGTACGCCCAAGCTAATATAGTTGTTCTTTTTAGCCATCCGATAGGCGGTTCACCCGGTCATTGCAGCTCTCCCGACAGATTCGGCCCAATCGCGGACCCGGTAACGGTTATTCAACCTAAACCAAACCCAGGTTGTGCCGTCGCCTGCGAAGCCCTAAAACCTTGTTGCATTTTGAACATCAGTGTCCGGGAGGTGGCTCTGGCCGTAGAAAGTGCCCTCGCTTGCTCTCTGTCGGACACGCGACCAGGCTCACCTAAAAACTATGCTGTCCAGTGACTCGCTTCGTAAATCGGCGAGGGAATTGGTTCGCTCGCTTCTACCACGATCTCTAAGGAGCCAGCATATCCTCAGCGGTCCGCTCCGCGGTTCCCGCATCGTAACGTCCTTGCACGACTATCCCGGCGCGATTCTGGGAACCACAGAGAGGCCGCTCCTCGAATGGTTCGGCAGAAACGTCCGCGCTAAAGAGACCTGGATTGACGTCGGAGCCCATTACGGATACACCGCCATTTCGCTGTCGCGTTTCGTCGGCGGCGCTGGTCGAGTTTTCGCATTTGAGCCAGTCGTTCCCACTGCAAATTGCGTCATCCGTACACGTGAGCTGAACGGGCTTCGTCAGCTAACCGTAATTCCCATGGGACTCGCGAGTCATCCTGGCATCAAGACTCTCGATCTGCCCACCGTTCGAGGCATGGCCGATTCCACAATCGATTCGGGTAGCTGGAGTGAGCGCATTTTGACTATCTCTCTCGACTCGTTGTGGCCGTCCGTGTGCGGTGTGGATCCGGAGATCCATGGCGTTAAGATCGACGTTCAGGGCATGGAGCTTGACGTTCTGGTGGGTATGAGGGAACTGTTGCTTCGCTGGGCCCCCAAGTTAGTCGTCGAGTTTCATCGCGGTGTCGATCGCGGCGAAATCTTACACCTGCTGGCCGCTTGCGGCTATGCATCCGATTGGCAACCAGTTGGTACTGTCAATCCGGAACGCATTCTCGCGGACGACGTGAGCTACGCGTTCCGTCCACTATCCGACAGATGCGCATCCTTGTCCATACCATCTTCTACCGGCCGGAACTGACGGGTGTCGCCAAGTACACAGCCGAGATGTGCCAGTGGCTGGCGGCTCGCGGCCATGAGGTCGAAGTGGTATGCCCGCCGCCTTACTATCCGCACTGGGAGATCCAGCCGGGCTATCGACAGTGGAAGTACATGCGCGAAGGCTTAGATGGAGTGCGGGTCACTCGGTGCCCCATCTGGCTTCCGGCGCCGCCCGGAGGGATGCAACGCATTCTCTATTCGCTGAGCTTTTTGATCTCAAGCCTGCCCGTCATGCTAGGGAAGCTGTTCAGAAAGCCGGACGTAGTATTTGTGCTGGAGCCATCATTCTTGAACGTGATTACGTCACTGCTGGTAGCGAATCTCACGGGGGCTCTTGCGTGGCTCCAAATCAAGGACTACGAGATTGACATTGCATTCGATCTAGGTCAACTCAAACAATCGTGGCTCCGATTGATACTGCTGCGGATGGAATCGTGGATCATACGCAGGTTCGACATAGTCTCCACCATCTCTCGTGCGATGCAGGCCAAAGCTCTTACAAAGGGTGTGCGCGAGGAACACTTAGTCCTGTTTCCGGATTGGGTGGACACGGACAGGATCTTTCCCCTGACGGTACCGAGTCCTCTTCGATCCGAGCTCGGTATCCCACATGACCGGGTGGTAGCGCTTTTCTCCGGCACACTGAATGCGAAGCAGGGCATTGAGACACTGATTGCGGCAGCCGGCAAACTTAGCAAGCATCCCGGCGGTGATGTCCTGTTCCTGATCTGCGGAAACGGACCGGCCGCGGCCAAGTTACAAGCCCTGGCGGCCGGTTTGCCCAATGTACGTTTCGTTGGACTCCAGCCGGCCGAACGTCTCAATGAACTGCTAAATGTTGCCGACATTCACGTTTTGCCGCAGGTCCAGAAGGTTGCTGAGTCCGTCCTTCCATCCAAGCTCCTCGGTATGCTCGCCAGCGGCCGTCCCGTTGTGGCCACCGTCGGGCCCGAAAGCGAGGTGGGCCGCATGGTAGCCGACTGCGGCCTTCTCACCACGCCGGGAGATGCGCGGCAGCTCGCCACGGCGATTCGGAACCTTGCGGCAGACCCGCAACAGCGAAGCACTTTAGGCTTCAAAGCCCGTGAAACTGCGCTACGCTCGCTCCGGCACGATGTGATCCTCGGCGCGTTTGAGCGGGAGATCGAGAGACGGCTCTCTCTCCGGATGGCCGGTCAGACAAGTGGTGTCCGCCTGACATGAGTACCGCCGCGCAGCCGAGGTTAGCCACTTCTTGGCTGCAACCCGTTTCCTGGCCGCAGTGGGTGACTCTCGGGGCTGACGTTTTGGCCTTCGAGTTCGCCTTTGGTCTTGGCCTACTCGTCCGATATATGCTGGCTCCGTGGCTTCGCGCCGATATCGGGCCTGAGCAGTATCTCGGTGTCGCGGTTGGAATGCTGCTGCTGCCGGCGGTCAATCACCAGGTTGGGTTACACCCGGGATATTTGCTTGGTCCAGTGGAGCGGCTTCGTCGGCGCATGTTGGCCACGTTCGCCGTTTTCGGCGGCCTGATAGCGTGGGACAACCTGGTGGCACGCGGTGTCTTCTCGCGCGGCGTTCTGCTCCTGACCTTTGTCTTTGCTTCGGTGTTATCGCCCATGGCGGAAATGGCAGCCCGGCGATGGCTCCTGAAGCGTGGGCGATGGGGCATTCCCGCTGTAATGCTCGGGTGCGGTGAGACCGGCCGTGCGGTAGCGCACCTGCTGTTGCAGGAGCCGGAACTAGGCATCAGGCCGATCGCGTTTCTGGACAATCGTCACGAGTTGTGGAACACAACCGTGGAAAGCATCCCGGTCATCGGGCCGGTCGGCATGGCGTCCGAAGTCGAAGATCGGGCAGAGGCTGCGATCGTCTCGTTCTCCGACATGCGCGATGAAAACGCTTTGTCGCTAATTCAGGAATTGAATTTTCCGCGCCTGATCGTCATCCCCGATATGGCGGGAATCTCCAGTATGTGGGTAACGGCGCGAGACCTGGGAGGACGACTGGGGCTGGAGGTCAAGAAAAACCTCCTAATCCGCCGCAATCATATCCTGAAGCTGGCGATGGATAGAGCCATCGCGCTGCCACTGTTTCTGATAAGCCTGCCGGTGATTGCCCTGGCCGCAATTTTGATCAAACTGTCCAGTCGCGGGCCGATCTTCTATCGCCAAATGCGCCGGGGCGCCGAAGGCCGCCAGATTCCAGTCTGGAAACTGCGGACGATGTATTTCGATGGAGAAGGCATTCTGGAAGAGTGGTTCGCCGAGCACCCTGACGATCGCGCACATTGGCGGCGGTACTTTAAGCTGCGGCACGATCCTCGAGTGCTTCCGGTCATTGGGGAACTCTTGCGGCGTACCAGCCTCGATGAACTGCCGCAGCTTTGGAATGTTCTGAAGGGCGAGATGAGTCTGGTGGGGCCGCGCCCGCTACCCGATTACCATCTGGAACAACTTCCGCTCGAATTCCGCATCATGCGCACGCGCGTGCTTCCTGGGCTGACTGGTCTTTGGCAGGTTTCCGCTCGCAGCGATGGAGACGTAACAGTACTGGAAGACCTGGACACTTTCTATATCCGCAATTGGTCGCCCTGGCTGGACCTCTACATCCTCGTCTGTACCGTCCGGGCCGTGATGGGCCGGGAAGGAGCGTATTGAGCCGCTCGCGATGAGATTTCACAACTCGCCCGGTCACCTAAGCGCGGGCGGCTTCTTCTTTGTTGGTATCGCTGCTATCGGACTTCTTGTCATCCGCCGGTTTCTTTTCCCCATCCACCTGCGCCGTCAGATCCCCAAATTCCTTCTTCTCCCTCGCATCGCGGACCTCTACGCCCTGACTCCGCTTGGTCACATCCTCCTGGGCCCCAGCCACGCTATCCTGGGTTTCGATGGCCTGTTTCAGTGTGAAATCATAGCGAAAGATGTCTCTGGGCGGGTTGTCCTGGATTTTCTGCAACACCGGCAGCATTTGCTTTTCGACTCCCGCTACCGCGTCCAGCCCCGGTTTCACTTCCGCCTACCGTCGTTTTCCCAAGCTGGACGTCGCCGGTTTGAATCCTACCGGTACATCTTGTCAATCACTTGCATTTTAAGTGTGTAGCATTCACTAACATTGTCTTTGCTCTCACTACCGTCTGGGTTCAATGCTTCCTGGCGCTCATTTCCAGGCTGAATAGATGGGCCTGGCAACGACAAACTCGGTGTTGGCACCCGCCTTCGGGCGAAACTTCTGAACGCGCCCCGCGTCGACTTCGGCGACGTACAGATTCCCTTCTTGATCCACACTCATCCCGTGTACACCCCACAGGCCTCCAGGAAAGTCACCCATGCTGCCCCAGGAATACAATAAGTGTCCTTGCAGGTCCCACTCGACCATTTTGTTCGTAGTGCGGTCATAAGTCCAAATGGTTTTACCGGATCCGATGTACAGCAGGTGGAGGCTCGATGGGTCGGCGTCGATTTTCCATTCGTAGAGATACTTGCCGTTCTCGTCGAATACCTGAATGCGATGGTTATTGCGATCATTCACAAAAACGTGGTGTGTGGCAGGATCGACCGCCACCCCGTGCACGTTGCTGAAGTAGCCTGGACGAGTATCTATAGGGCTGCGCGGAGGCCCGCCTAATTTGCCCCAATCCATCAGAAACTTCCCATCCTTATTGAACTTCGCCACACGTGTTCCGGTGTAGCCGTCCGAGACGAAGAAGGTTCCGTCGGGTAGCCAATCGAGGTACGTCGGCCGGTTGAAGTGCGTGGCGTCCGCACCGGCCACTCCCGGCGTCCCGATGGTCTGCAGGAGCTTGCTGCCATCGTGGGTGAATTTGTAAATAACCTGCATGTTGTCGTCGACGATCCAGACGTTCTTCTCCGGATCATACGGGCTGATGTAGATCGAATGCGGACGTCGGAACAGCTTGTCCCACTGCTTCCAGGTCTCGATGATCTTGCCATTGCCATCCACTACCACCACGCAGTTCTCCCATTTCGCGTCCACTCCAAGCTGGCGATAGGGCGGACCTTTGATCCCGAGGTCTGGCGCCTTTCCCTCCCACGCTGTCAGCCACTCGCTCATATCGTTGTCTGTACCGCCCGTTCCCGGCAGAGAGGCTGTGGTCGCGTCGCGCCAAAAACCGGCCACCGGAAAGCTGATGCTGGGTCCCAATTGCGGCAGCAAAGCGGCCTTCGGCGGAGCCATCTTCGGCAGTTCGCCGCGGAAGAGCATATAAATACGATTCGGGCTCTCTGCAAAAACGCTTTCGCCCGCGCCGTAGGTCCACTTTTCATTCCCCGGCAGTGTGCTGATGTCCTGCGGCCAGTTCTTGACCACGTCGTAGGGGCCCGTCAAGTCCTCGGATCCTAAGCCTCCGGGAACCGCTGCAAATCCGGCGCCTGGTTTCGACCGCGCTTCGACGGACGCCAACCTGCCAGAGATCGTCAGTCCGATACCGACGCCAAGCGCCAGCATCAGTAACATGAGCCAAACTTTTCGCATAAATACACTCCTAGAATGCTCGGGATTCTCCACCTACCTCAGTTCACAGATCATACTACGCTTAGCGCCAGCTATCGAGCCCTTGCGATGCTTGCGACGCGATGACGTCGGGAGCGTCCGCAGCAATGGAGCGGGCCAGGGGTCCTAAAGGGCGGGCACGCTGTTTGGGGGGCCGTCGCTTACGCCGCCTCTGTTTCGTCGGGGCCGTTTGGAGGCGCGTCCCTGATATCAAGGAGCCTATTCTACGGGCTGGTTCGGAGTCGGGACGGGCATGCCGGTGGAAATCCGCCGTTCTTGTCACTGGTCAGCGTAAAGCTTCACCAGCCGGTAGAGAAACGTGCGCCCCTCATAAACGGACTTCACTCGGATGCGCTCGTTCAGACCGTGGATGTTGCCGCCATCGGAGTCTTGGAAGAATCCGCTGATGCCGTAAGTCGGAATGCCCGCTGGATTCAGAAACTGCGCGTCCGATGCGCCAGGCTCCAGGGTAGGAACCACGGGAACGCCCGGCCACATCTCATCCGCCAGTTTCTCGATTGGCTTCAGGATCCGGGGCGTTAATGGAGTGGGGGCCGCGATAGGACCCCTGACCTCCGGAATGGTGACCGCGACGGCGGGATCCGCGGCGATCTTGACCAGTTGGGCCAGGACGACATCGCGTGACACGCCCGGAAAGATACGGCAGTTGATGTTCGCGGTGGCCCTTTGCGGCAAGGCGTTGGTGGCGTGGCCGGCAGAGAGCATGGTCGCCACGCAGGTTGTGCGCAGCATAGCATGCCAATTACGGTTTTTGTCGAGCAAGGCGACTGAAGCGGCGTCTTCCGGATTGCTGACTACGGCCGCCATGGCCACGCCAGCCTCGCCGCCCACGACCTTCGACATGCCGCTGAAATATGCGCGGCTCGCGTCGCTCAGTTGAACGGGAAACTCGTAGCGGCTTATCCGGTCGATGGCGCGCACCAGGTGATAGATGGCGTTATCCGGCACTGGTCGTGAGCTATGACCGCCGGGATTGGTCGTCTCCAGCACAAAATTCTGAGATGTCTTTTCGGCAGCTAAAATTCCAAGCGCGACTCGGCGGCCCTGGGCGTCAAGATCACCGTCGGCGCCTTCGGTCAAGGCAAACTCCGCATCAATCGCTGTGCGCTCGTTCTTAGTGAGCCAGTCAGCGCCGTTCAGCGCACCGTTGGTTTCCTCCCCACAGGTCAACGCTAGTTTTATGGAACGCTTTGGTTTAAACCCCTCCTCCCGGAAACGAATCATGTTGTCGACCCAAACTGCGTCTTGGGCCTTCATATCGTTCGTTCCGCGGCCGTAGAAATAGCCGTTCTCCTCGATCATGATGAAGGGATCTCGGGTCCAGTCCTCCCGTTTGGCCTCGACCACATCGACATGGCCGAGCATGAGGATCGCCTTGGCTTGAGGGTCCGTGCCGTGGAGCACCGCGAGGAGGCCGCCTTCTTTCGGATGGCCATCGGGAACGAACACACGCAGGTCCGCGTCTGGATAACCGGCGGCCTTCAGCCGCGCGGCCATACGGTTCGCCGCCAAGGTGCAGTCGCCGGCAGAAAGAGTCGTATTGGTCTCGACGAGTTCCTTGTAGATTTCGCGAAACCGCTGCAATTCTCTGTCCACCGACTGGGCGTAACCAACTCCGACACCCGCGAGCATTCCAATTGCGGCCAGCGCCCCCAGGCAAGTGATCCTCTTCATTTGGCCTCCCGATTGCCGATGAAAACACGAGTTCGCGTCCAGCCTCACTGCAGCTTCAGGAATCGCGGAAGACTCTCCGCTGAGCCCCCTGCCGCGCGGGCGAGACTCAGCTTCGCCACGTTGTGCGCGAAAACGCTGTTGATGTAGTCCAGTTCCGCGGATGCGACAGATGACTGCGCCTGCGAGACTTCGACTGAATCCGTGATGCCTGCATCGAAACGCTGCCGGGTCAATACCAGGGTTTCGCGCGTGACATCGAGGTTCTGCCGGGCAACTTCAATCTGGCTGGTGGCCGCCTGCAAGTCCAGAAATGCGTTGCGCACTTCGCTCTCCACGCGGCTTCGCAGATCTTCCAGTTCGGCACGGCGCTGGGCGAGTGCGGCATTCGCCTGTTCGATGTCCCCCTCTGTGCGGCCGCCCTGCCAGATGGGAATGCGAAGACTTCCCGCGACACTGAACGTCCCGTGCGATTCCGCGGGATTCGTTCCAATCACTCCGTAATCGGCGCTCAACGATAAGGACGGCAGGCGTTCGGCGCGGGCCGCAACCAGGGTGCGTTCCGCGGCGCGAATCTGGGCCTCCGCCGCCTTGATATCGGGGCGCCCGATCAACCCTTGCTTGACGGCATCCTCTTCATCGGCAACGGGCGCTTCGGCGAAAGGCACATCGTCGGACAGCTCATAGCGATCGTTCGGAGGCAGGCCGGTCAGCCGGGCCAGATTGATTTTCTGCTTCGCGAAATCATTTTGCAAAGAAGCCAGGCGCTGCTTCTGGGTCAGCACCTGAACCTGACTCTTGTTGACGTCGATCTGCGCGAGCAGCCCTACGCTGCGTTGCTGCGCGGTCTGTTCGTAAAGGGCGTTGGCGGTTTCCAGTTGTGCTTTGGCCGATTCCACTCTGGCTCCGGCTGCGATGACTTGAAGGTAAGCGCCGCCGACCGCGAGCACCACCAGATCTTTGGAATCCTGCGCAAAGAATTCGTTGGCGTGGAGAGTTTCCCTGGCAGACCGGTAATTGTTCCATGCGGTGAGATCGGCGACAGTTTGCGTGAGGCGCGCGCGCAGATCGAAATAGTTGAATGGGCCCACGATCGACGGAATTCCGAAGCCGGGAATAGGGGACGAGATGCGCAAGCCCTCTGCACGGAGGTCAATCTGCTGCACGGTTTCAGACAAGCTGCCGCTTATATTGGGCATCAGGGCACTTCGAACAACCTGGGCTTGCCCGTGTGCCTGCCGCATGGCGAGAGTCAGGCCGACGGCGCCGAGGTTGTATTCCAGGCCGCGCGCCACGGCTTCCCGCAAGGAGAGTTTTCCCGAAAACGGCATCTTCGCGGTGCTCAGCGCGCTGCCGGTATAGGGTCCTGCTGTCTGGATGGAGGGGTTGATGGTGTTTACGCTGTTGGTAGTGCCTGCGACGGGTGACTGAGCCGCCGTGACCGAACCCGACTGGCCCGTTCTGCCCGAGAGTGGCACCTGATTGGCCTGGGTCCCCGTCGATTGGCCGGACGGGGGGGCGAACTGTCCGAAGACCGTCGTTTCAAACAGAGCCGCAAACAGGAGAGCGCGAATCCAGCGGCCAGATGCGCCCATAGCACGAGATCGGGTTCGTTTTGTCATTTGTCCTAACTGAGTTGCTTTCGGAAACGCCAGACGCTGGCCGAAACCATGATGAGCGCGAAGATGGAGAGCACCAGAAAGTCTGGCCAGAGCGTTTCGATTCCACTGCCCTTGATCATGCTGGAGCGTGCTATCACGCTGAAGTGCCGGATTGGATTGATCTTGACCAGCGGCTGCAACCAGCCTGGAATTGCTTCCGCCGGAGTGATGGCGCCCGAAGCGGTGGTGAACAGCGGATTGATGAAAAAGCTGGTCAATTGGGCTTGAAAAGCCGAGTGCGTGAAGGTGGCGATCACGGTCCCCAGGCCGATGCCGGAAAGTACGCACAAGGCCGCGCCGCTCAGCAGGACCAGGATGCTCCCCTGGAACGGCACATCGAATGCGACCTTGATCAGAGCCGTCGCAAACACCACCATCAGGAAAAGCACCACAAACAACGGAGCGATTTTTGCAACGATGATTTCATAAGTACCCGCGGGCGACATGAGCAATTGTTCGATGGTGCCGGCTTCGCGCTCTTTCACCATCGAAGTGGCCGCCACCATGGACCCATTCATGATCAACAGCAGACCGAATATTCCGGTCACTACGAACCACGAGGCAACCAGGCCGGGGTTGTAAAGATAAGCTCCCGTTAGCTGCGCTACTCCGCGGTGCGTGATATCGGATACAGAGATCTGGGTAAATTTGGCGTGCAGCCCTTCGTTAGTGAGCTCGCTGTTGTAGGTCTGGATCACGCCTTCCGCGTAGCCCTGCGCGATCGCGGCGGTGTTGGCGTTCATCGCGTTGAGAAGCAACTGCACCGTAACCGGGCGCCCGCGCTGCAGGTCTTTGGCATAGGTCAGCGGAATGATCACGCCGGCGTCGACATCTCCACGGCTGATGGCGTCGCCCAGCTTGTCGACGGAATAGTAGTATCCGGCCAAGGTGAAGCTTTTGCTCTCGGTCAGCGTCGACGTCAATCCCCGGCTCTCCGGCGTCCGGCTGTCGTCAATGATTCCCAGCTTGAGGTTCGACACTGTTGCGTTGAGAACGAGAGTGAAGAGCAGCAGCTGCAGGGTGGGAAAAATAACCAGCGACATGGCGAGCCTTCGGTCGCGTCGCAGTTGCGCGAATTCCTTCCGCAACAATGCGCGGAGCCGGTAACTGAGAAAGAATTGAGTCAATTTCTTCATATCTGCCTCGTCTCACCCGGTTACGCTTTCAACTGCATGCGGCGCATGTTGCGCCAGGCGATGGCGTAGAAGGCCGATCCGGTGAAGCCGATGATCAGAACCTTCCACCACTGCGCGGGCCAGCCGCCGCCCTCCAGCAGGGCGTCGCGCACGATGTCGATGTAATACCGGCCCCAGATGAAGTTCGAAAGCCAGCGGATCTGAACCGGAACGTTCTGGAGTGGATAGATTAAACCGGAGAGCATAAAGACCAGCAGAAAACCGCCCAGCATCACCATCTGCATGGCAACCTGCTGATTGGGAATTGCCGAGCCAACCAATGTTCCGAAGGTACACACACAGAACGCGTAGAGCATGGTAGCGACGATGAAACACGTCGGATCTCCCGCAAAATTGAGGCCGAAGTAAGTGAAGAGCAGCGTGAGCAGCAGGAGGCATTCGCAGAAAGAGACAGCCACGAAAGTCAGGATCTTGCCAAGCAGAAACTCATGGGCCGAAATACTGGATACGTAGACCTGGAGGATAGTCTTCTGCTCACCTTCCTTCGCCGAAGCGAGAGAGGCGAGAAGCGGCGGAAACAGCGAGAGGCCCAGCACGAAAATTCCGGGCCCATAGAACTTTTTCGACGATCGCCCGGGATTGTACCAGAACCGAATGGCAGCCTGCACCGGCGCAACGCCCGCGCCGCCGCCGTTATTCGCGTTCCACGCCGCGGTCACCTCGGCGGCGTAACCCGATACGAGCCTGGCGGTGTTGGAATCGGAAGCGTCGATCAACATCTGCACGGGAGAATTCACGCCGCGCGCGATGTCGCGCCCGAAGCGGGTGGGGATGATCAGCGCCGCGCGGGCCAGGTTCGAAGTGAACGCGGTTTCGGGCTGACGGTCGACGGGGAACGGCACGATGCGGAATGTGTTCGATGCACGGAAAGCGTCGATCAAGGTGCGTGAAGCGGGCGAACCGTCCAGGTCCTGCACCGCGATGGGCAGATCGGCGACCGTGAGCGAGATTGCCGATCCCATCAGGATGAGTTGCGTGCATGGCAGCACGAGCGCGAGACCCAGGGCCATTTTGTCGCGGACGAGCTGGGTCAATTCCTTGCGTGCCTGGGCCAGGATTCTTCTCATGTCGATTACTCCTCCACTGCCACTTTGCCCTCTTGCCGCGCTCTTTCGACGGTGCTGATGAATACGTCTTCGAGCGAGAAACGTCCTTCCCTCACGCTGATGACGCGTACGCCGTTGGCTTCCAGCTTTTGCCTGTTGGTTCGTTCGGCAGTTGCGGCATCTTCCTCGGTGATGATGTGCAGGCGCTCGCCGAACAACGAAACACGCCATCGTTCGGCGTCGCTCTTCAGCAGGTCCATCGCCTGCTGCGGCCGATCCACAATGAATTCGAGCAGATGGCCGCTTTGCGCGGCCTTGATCCCGGTGGGACTGCCTTCGGTGACCAGCTCGCCCGCTACCATGAAGCCCAGCCGGTTGCACTGCTCGGCTTCTTCCAGGTAGTGGGTGGTGACGAGAATGGCGGCGCCTGCATCGGCCAACCGGTTGATCATGGTCCAGATGGAACGCCGCGCGAGCGGGTCCACTCCCGAAGTCGGTTCGTCCAGAAACAGGATGCTCGGCTCGTGCAGGATCGCGGCACCGAATGCCACACGCTGCTTCCACCCTTGCGGCAGGCTGCCGACTAACTGGCCTTCTCTCTTCTCCAACCCAGAGAAAGAGATCACCCATTGCATTTTCTCGGCGCGCTCCCGTTCGGGCACGCCGTACACGCCGGCAAAGAATTCGAGGTTCTCCATGATCGACAAATCGTCGTAGAGAGAAAATTTCTGCGACATGTAGCCGATCCTCTGCCGCACCTCCGGCGAACGGAAACCGCCCCTCTGTCCAGCCAGCTGCATATCGCCGCGCGTGGACGGAAGCAGGCCGCAGAGCATCTTGATGATGGTCGTCTTGCCCGCGCCATTGGCGCCCAGCAGTCCGTAGATCTCGCCGTACCGTACCTGCGTGGTCACATCTTTCACAGCCGTGAACGATCCGAACTCTTTGGTGAGATTCGTGGCTCCGATGGCGATCTTGCCGCGGAGGCCACGGTGATCGCGGCGTCCAGGGAACGCCTCGTCGTGAACCCGTTGTCCGAGGCTTCGCAAGGTGGCGACGAACGTGTTTTCGAGCGTAGGTTCGTCGATGCGGACATCATCGATGGCCAGCCCCTCGGCGCTCAATGCCTGGTCGGCGACACGCCTGGCTTCTTCGGGCTTGGAAACCAGCAAGTCCAGCCTGTCGCCAAATCGCTGGACGTCGATAATCTCCTTGTCAGGGCCCGCGATCCCGGAGAGCACGTGCATCGCCGCGCCCAAGTTCGAGGTGTGGATTTCCATTCGGCGGGCATGCAGGCTGGCCCGGAGCTCGGCCGGGGTTCCGATGTGTCGAATCTCGCCCTCGTGCATCAGCGCCACCCGGTTGCATCGCTCAGCCTCATCCAGATAGGGAGTGGCGAGAACAATGGTCAGACCATCAGCGGCCAGGTGCGCGAGGGTATCCCAGAATTCGCGGCGCGACACCGGATCGACGCCCGTCGTGGGCTCGTCGAGCAACAGCACCCGCGGTTCTGGAACCAGCGCGCAGGCCAGGGCCAGCTTCTGTTTCATGCCGCCGCTCAGCCGGCCCGCGAGCCGATGCTCGAACCGGTCCATATCGAACATGCGCAAATAGCGACGTCCGCGCGCAGTGATCTCATCCGGTGGCACCAGGCGAAGATCGCCGATGTAGCGGATGTTTTCCATAACGGTAAGATCCGGATACAGGCTGAACGCCTGCGTCAGATATCCCGTGTTCGACCGGGCTTCCCTGGCTGGAACGCCGAACACTTCCGCTATGCCCGACGACGCCTCCATGACTCCGGCCAGGATCTGGAAAGTGGTAGTCTTCCCCGCACCATCCGGGCCGATCAATCCGAAGATTTCGCCATCCGCGATTTCGAGATTGATACCCCAGACGGCATCCAGGGTACCGTAGTGTTTCCAGAGATCGCGGACCAAAATTGCGGTCCGGCGTGCTCCATTGGGAGGCGCGCTTCCGCCATGACCGTCCGTTCCCGCAATGGAACCGGCAACTGTCATTTGTTGAATCGGCCCGCGGGCCACACGTCGCCCTGAACCAGAATCTCGCCATCGGATGGCATGCCGGGCTTGGCGAATCCGACTGCGCCTTTGAGCAGCAGCTTCACGCCGACCACCTGTTTCACGCGGTCGTCCCGGAAATAGGTGTTCTCGGGTGTGAAGGTGGCCTGCGGATCGATCCGCTGAACCAAAGCGTCGATCGGTTTGGTGGGCGCCGAATCGAGATACACGCGCGACTGCTGGCCAATCTTCACTTTCCCGATCTGCCCTTCCGGCACGAACCCGCGCAGGTAGACCTTACTCATGTCGAGGAGCGTCACGATGGCGGTGCCGGCCGTGACTACTTCGCCCGGTTCAGCGGCGCGCGTCATAACGGTCCCGTCGAATGGCGCGGTAATAATGAGATCCTGCCGATTGTCCTCGGCTTCCGCCAGTTGGAAGCGGGCCTGTTGAGCGGCTGCATTCGCCGATTCGATCTCGGCGCGCTGCTGATCGATTTGCTTGCGCACGGCATCGGCCTGGAAGCTGCGAATGCCCGGATTGGAGAGATTAGCTTGGGCCGTTGTCAGCGATCCGTGCGCGGCTTCCAGACGGCGGCGGTTGGAATCGAGACGGCGCCGAGAGGCGGACACGGCGGCAGACTGCTGATCGGCGGTGGTCGCGGCCTGCTTGCCCTGGCGCTCCGAAACCGCGCCGGTTTTTACCAGCTTCTGATAAGCGTCGTCATCGAATTGCGCCAGGCGTAAGGACGCTTCCTGCTGGGCGAGGTCGGCTTCGGCGGCGGCGACATCGGCCTCTGCGGCGGCGACATCGGCCTCTGCCTGCCGTACGCGCCCGGCTGCGTCCACCTTGGACTGTTCCGTCATCAAATTGTTTTGCTGCAGCTGCTGCTCGTAAACCGCAATCTGGTCGTTGGCCGATTTCGCTCTTGCCTCGGCGCCGGTAAGGGCGGCGCGGGCCTGGTCTTCCCGCGCCCGGACCTGTGCGTCATCCAACGTGGCTATCGTGTCGCCGGCTTTGACGGTATCGCCTTCGCGCACACGAATTTCGATAATGCGCCCGGCGGTTTTCGGCGATACTGCCGAATCGTCGCCTTCGATACGGCCGCTCACAGTCACAATGCTGTCCGGAATCTTGGGGTTCGCAAAATAACCTCTCCAGATGAAGAAGGCGGCTACACCTAACACGACCACGATCAGGGGAAGCACCTTCCGGCGAGGGCGCGGAACTGATGGCCGCGCGGCCTGGTGTGATGATGGTACCGTCGGCGTTTGACCTTGGGAAGGAGCGGCGTTCGGCCTGGGCTCTGTTTCCTGTTCCGTCATTTTGTTCGTCCATTCTTTCTCTTTAAATGGGCTGGCGCGCTTCGAGCCGGGGTTGGCGCGATCCCACGGAGACCCGCAAGCGAAAAATCCGCAATGTGGGTTGCGATCTGCGCGATCCGCTCAGGATTCAAATCCAATTCTGGCCAGACTCGCGAGACCACGTGGCGCGCATGCGCGTAGTGGACGACTTGAGCGATGACGCTGTGCGTCGAGAGCCGGACCTGGTCGTGGTCGGGCGTCAAGCCGAGCATGATGCCGATCAACTCGCGGAAACGATCGTAAACTGGCCTCATGGTCTCGTCGATCACGCTCGCCACTGCGGGAGTAGGCTGGGCGAATTCGTGCATCATCAACCGGAAGTGCCATCCGGGACGATCGGCGCGGCACACTCTCAGGAGCATGGCCTGGATCAGCTCGCGAAAAGCCTCCTCGGGAGGGGCCGTGCAACGGATCGCCTTGTTGATGATTCCGTTTCCCGATGCGCCGACCGAATGCCGGAGGACTTCGGTATACAGTTCCAGCTTGTCGCCGAAATGGTAGTTCACCAGCGCGATGTTGACGCCGGCGCGAGCGCAAATCTCGCGTACCGTCGCGGCCTGGAATCCGGATTCGGCAAAGACCTGTCCCGCCGCATCGAGCAGCTTGGTGCGCGTGTCTTCCGGTAGTACGGGGCGCTTGGTCTTCACGAGCGGACTGGCCATCTAAACAGAAGTTTAAAATGAATGTTTAATTATGTCAAGTTGAAGCCTGACCCGCAGTGTGATTATCCCTGTACCTGTCGCCTCTAACAGATGGCTGGCACGATGCTAAGATTCTTCGGCAGTGTCAATCGGTTCCGGGGGTCTGTCTGGGGAGTGGGGCTCTTGGCGGCCAACCCGAGGAATACGGAACGTTCGCAGCGTAGCCGGCCGGAACTCCTCTGCGGACGATGAAGGGCGCGGTCCTTCCGACGCGTTCTTCTACCCGGCCTCCACGCCTCCGTAACGTCGGTCTATGCGGCGGACCGGGTGTCGGACTCTACCGGAGCGGCGGGGGAACCGGCGGGTTTGTCGGGCAATGCCGCCGCCGGTTCCGCGCGCCGCTTTCGGGCCGTGTTACGCTTCGGGGCCATCTTCTTCTTTACCCCCGCAGCACGGCACAGCTCGGTAAAAGAGACCTGGATGAAGTCGCGCAGACGGTCCGCATCCGGAGCCGCATGCGAGTCCGATGTGAGCCCAAAGAAGATCTTCCCGTTGTAGCTCTGCGCGGCGCAGCCGATGCCCAACTCGTAGCCGGTGGGCACCTGGGGATAGGACGCAATCATGCGTTGCCCCACGCAGTAGAGAGGCGTCGGCGAGCCGGGTATATTGGTGCAGATCATGTTCAACAGCGGCAGGGGCATGGGCACGACCGGGATAGTCTGCCAGAACAAAGCCTGCAGAGGCGGCGGGGCGGAACCCAGCCAACTGGCGGCCAGAGAAACCAGCTCGGCCGCGCGGGAGCTCTTCATGATCTCCGTGCGGGCGGCCACCGCCTTAAGTAAGCGCATGGGGTCCTGGATATCCAGGGGCAGCGCCACGGGAAGGAAGGAGATCTGGTTGCCCAAACTCTCACGCTGATCGTCGCGCCGCATGCTGAACGGACACACCAGGCGCACGAAGCGATGCTTCACGGGCTGGCCGTGCATTTGGACATAGCGCGCAATGGCCCGCGTTACTACCGTCAGAATCACGTCGTTAATCGTCGTGCCGGCGGCTTGACGGATGGCGTGCACATCATCAAAATCGCATTCCGCCCAACAGAACTTCCGGTCGCCCGTGCACGGCCGGTTAAACGGCAGCCTGTCCACCGACGCAGCCAGTTCCGGTAACAGGCCTGCCAGCCCCTGCAGCGCATTCTGCATCCGGTCGGTGACCAGATTCTGAGCGAGATCGAGAACGCAGGCTTCGGCGGCCAGTAAGTTCTCGAGTGTGCTATGCACTGCGTTAGTGAGCGCTTCGGTCAGAGACTCTGCGACCGGGGGGAGCGGCGGCGGCTGAAAACGCGGCTTACGGATCGCCGGAGAGCCCTCGGCCGTCGCGTCCAGCATAATCTTCAAAAGCGCCGCGCCCGAGATGCCATCGGCCAGCGAGTGATGGACCCGCGGAATCAAAGCCCCGCGCCCGCCCTTCAGCCCTTCTACCACGTGTATGTCCCACAGCGGCTTGCTGCGGTCCATCAACGGGCTGAAGATGCGTCCGGCCAGCGCTTCCAATTCGGCTTCGCCCCCGGGAGGCTCCAGGCGCACGCGGAAGATGTGCCGGTGGATGTCGAAGTTCGGATCCCACTCCCAGGTGGGATAGCCAATGTTGAAGGGCGGAGCCACTGCGATTTGCCGGTAGCGCGGGATCAGGTGAAGCTTTGAATCGATATTGGCGACGAATTCGTCGTACGGTATGGCGCCCTCAAAAACAGAAACGCAAGCGATGTGTAACGGGATCTCCTTGCGTTCGAGGTAGAGAAAGGCCGCATCTGCCCCGGAGAGTCGCTGGCTCGGCACCGAACTCGTCTTGCCCATCTTTTGGTTTTCTTTCACAAACAACTGGCGTGCGATGCCACAGTCTCTTCGTCATTCGAACAGTCTTCTTCGGCGGCTGCGTCTTGGCGGCATGCTCGCTGCCAGAGTTCGAATGCAAGAATATCGAGTGCTTCCTCCTCTATCTTGGGAGGCGGAGCAGGAGCACCGCATGAAGAAACCTCGGCGAGTTCTTCGGTTCTTGGCGTTTCCAGGATTTCCATTGCTGTCGATCCTTTATGTATAGGACTTTAAGATCCGATTTTAGAGTAGGATGGATTTGAGGAGCTGTCAAGCGCTTGCGCCCCGAATTGATCGACAAGCTGGCGCGGCAGGTTACGCTGGCTGCGTGTGCGCACGAACCGATGGCCGTCCGGATGCCATTCAGCGGAGACGTACTCGGGAGCATCCCTGCGGGGCGGGAGTGCGACGTGGAACTCGCGGTCGCCCGAGCCCGAGCCGCTCAACCCGCATGGGCGGCGCGGTCCTTCGCCGCACGCGGCCAAATCTTCCTGCGTTTTCATGACCTGCTGCTAAAGCGCCAGAGTGAGGTGCTGGACCTCATCCAGTTCGAAACTGGCAAGGCTCGCCGCCATGCCTTTGAGGAGATTCTCGACACCGCAGTGGTGTCACGCTTTTACGCCAGACGAGCGGAGCGGCTACTGCGGCCGCACCGCCGGAATGGCGCTCTGCCGATCCTGACTAAGACGTGGGAATTGAGATTGCCTGTGGGCGTGGTGGGGTTCATCGTGCCCTGGAATTATCCGCTCAACCTCGCCATCACCGACGCCGTTCCAGCGCTGATGGCCGGCAACACCGGAGTTCTCAAACCCGACCCGCAAACCAGCTTCACGGCGCTCTGGGCTGTGGATCTGCTTCGTGAGGCGGGGCTTCCGGCGGATGTCTTCCCGGTGGTCACGGGCGAAGGGCCTCTGCTCGGACCGGCGTTGGGTGAGCGGGTCGATTACCTGATGTTCACCGGCAGTACACGGACGGGAAGGCTGGTAGCGCGACAGGCGGCGGACCGGCTAATCGGCTGCTCGTTGGAGCTCGGCGGCAAGAATCCCATGATCGTGCTGGCGGATGCGGATGTGGATAGGGCGGTGGATGGCGCGGTTCGCGGATGTTTCGTAGGGGCCGGCCAGGTTTGCGTTTCCATCGAACGCATCTACGTTCACCAATCGCTGTATGAACGTTTCCTCAGCCTCTTTGCCGAACGCGCGCGCGCTCTCAAAATGGGTGCGGAGCTGGATTATTCGATCGAAATGGGGTCGCTCACTTCGGAGCGGCAGTTGGCGGCCGTCGAAGCCCACGTCTCGGATGCATTGGGAAAAGGAGCGACGCTGGTGGCGGGCGGTTGCCGGCGGCCGGACTTGGGCCCTCTGTTCTTCCAGCCGACGATCCTAACCGATGTCCTTGAGGACATGAAGGTATATGCGGAGGAGACCTTCGGGCCAGTGGTTTCCGTCTACCCGTTTGCGAGCGATGATGAAGCGATCGCGATGGCCAATCGTAGCCGCTACGGACTGAACGCCAGCGTGTGGACGCGCGACACTCGCAAAGGTGTGAGATTGGCGAGGCGGATACAAGCCGGCAGCGTGAACGTGAATGACGCCTATGCCGCTACGTGGGGCTCGGTGGATTCACCCATCGGAGGACTCAAGGAGTCTGGCCTTGTGCCCCGACACGGCGCCGAAGGCATTCTCAAATTCACCCAAACCAAAACCATAGCCGTGCAACGCTTGATGTCGATCTCTCCTTCCCGTGGCATGGATGCGGCCCGGCACGCGCGCTGGATGACACGGCTGGTAGGGCTGGTGCGTCGCGTCCAGTAGCACAGGCCTCCCGGCCTGTGTCCGGTTTTGTGTGTCTGACGACGCTCTGAACCTGACACAGGCAGGGATGCCTATGCTACCTACCGTCCCGGACGCTTCCCCGCCAGGCGGTGCGCCACGATATTGAACACAATCGGATTGAACACCATCCCGATGTGCGTACCGGAGACCTCGTAGTCGTAAGTGGGCTTGCCGGTTCGGCAGACACGCCAGTCCACAATGCCGTCCGTCTTGGTGTAAATCGCAGTCTGGCGCACCGATCTGGGAATGCTGTCGGTCAGCGATTCCAAAAACCGGCAGGTGCAGGCGCTGGTGTAGCAGGCTGGAAGGACGTTATCGCCATGCCGCTCGCGGATCTGCTGGCGAACGATTTTAGTTATTTGCAGCACGGAAGGGTGCAGGGTAAGCCCCCGGAAGGGCGCGCCCAAGGTGGTCACCGAGGCCACCATATCCGGATGCTGTGTTGCTACGGCACGGGCCAGCACGCCTCCCAAGGAGTGGCCGATCAGGTGAATTTTCCGCTTTTCGGCCTGGTACGCTTTTTCGATGCTCGCCATCAAGCGATACTTGATCAGCAGGTTGGGACACTCCGCATTCACCCCGATGTTGGAATCATAGGGCCTATAGCCGATGCGCCGCAGCCAGGAGCGGAACTCCGTGAGGTAAAAGTCGGTGGCCAGGAAACCCGGAACCACCACCACCGGCGACCCATCCCCGCGCGGTATGCCTAACCCCCAATACACCGGGGAGATCCGCAGATATGCCATTTCCACGCCCACCAGCAGCTCCTGCCAGATGGGCAGCGGCATAGCTTCGTGAGCCTTGCGCACAGTAGCGCGGTTGGATGCCATCGCGACTACAGTTTATCTTACGGGCCGTACGCCGGAAATAGTACGTTCACTTCTTTTTGCCCACTGCCTCCGCTCTGCGAATGGCCTTCTCGCGCAGCACCCAGGCGTCGATGGCCTTCTGCGCACCGTCGCACGCCATGCTTGCGCTCATCCGCCGCTCGGCCTCATCGAAGGTGGCCTCCGCGTCCAGACGAGCTCGCTCGGCTTCTTCATCCATCTCCTTCACTCGCTCGAGCGCGAGCTCGGTCTCGGGATCGAGGTGGTGCGGTTTGCCGTTCTTGGATGCCCGCTTTTGCATCCCGTGCCAGGCCTGTTTCAAGTCGTCATCCCAGCCAGCCTTCACCTGTTTTTCCAGTTCGCCGAGGGCGTCGTTAGCCTGGTCCGCGGCGGCACGCACTCTTGCCTTTTCGGTTAGCCAGTGCCACACTCCCCAGTCCTTGGCCTCGTTCATCAACGCCTTGGCTTCTTCGACCGCTGCCAGCTTATGCATGACGATTCACAATCTGCAGGATAATCACCTGCAAATATCTGCGCAAGTACCTCCCTCCGGAGGGATAATAAATCGGATGTGCCGATATGAATCTGAATCAAGTGGGCTGGCGAGCCACGGCTCTGGTCATTTGCTGCTGCGCAATGCCGGCGGGGACTTCTGACGGGCGGCTCAAGCCCGAAACCGTGCGCGACTTCAATTGCTACGTCCAATCCGCGGAAGCCCGGATGGATGCCCGGAAGGCGTTCCTTCTGGTTGATTCTGACTCTGCTCTGAAGGGAGAGGTGGTTCTGAGCCGGCGAATCCAAACCGTCACGCCGAACGGGGCCAATCCGCACAAATTAGCCGGAGGGCAACTCTACGACTGGATCGCCTCCGAGTTTATTCCGGGCGCCAGCCTGGATCGGCTGGTTGCGATGCTCCAGGACTACGACCATCGGCCGCAGTATTTTCCGGAAACGATTTCTGCGTCCAAGCTCCTGTGCCGTACGGGAAAGGACCGTTTCCGATATTCCATGCGCCTGAAAGATCCTGCCGTCATCGATGTAGAAAGCGACGTCACCTGGGAACGCGTCGACCCGCATCGCTGGCGTTGCCGCTCTCTCTCCACAGCCGTTAGTGAAGTGGGGAAGGACCACGGCTACCTGCGGCGGCTCTATTCCTATTGGCGGTTTGCCGAGGTGGAACAGGGAGTCTTCGTGGAAGGCGAGACCATCACGCTAAGCGATGAGTTCGGAGGAATGACGCGCGCGTTGGGTTCGATGCTGATGGGCATCAACCCCGAGAAGTCTCTCAAGCACTCGCTCGAGTCCATGCGGGAATCGATTCTGAAGCCGGGCTTGCAAATTCCGGCTCTACCGGAAGGCTTACCCGAATGCGGGGAGCCGATCCGCGCAGGTGAATGCGCTCGCTGAGTGGTCCAAAACCTGACACAGGCCAGGAGGCCTGTGCTATGTGGCACAGGCCTCCTGGCCTGTGTCAGGTTTTGGATGGAACGGAGCGGTCTAGACTCTTATGCCGGATGCGAGCCTCGATTTCGATTTCATCGTAATTGGCTCCGGCTTCGGCGGTAGCGTCTCTGCCCACCGCCTTACCGAGAAGGGCTACCGTGTAGCGGTCATGGAAATGGGCCGCCGCTGGACGCCGGAAAACCTGCCGCGCACCAATTGGCTGTTGTGGCGCTGGATCTGGCGCCCGCGCATCGCTCTGCGCGGCTTCTTCAATATCCGGCCCTTTCGGCATGTGATGATCCTGCATGGCTGCGCCGTGGGCGGCGGCTCCATCACTTACGCCAACACCTCACTGGCCCCGCGCGATCCCGTTTGGGATGCGGGCTCCTGGGCGGGTCTTGCCGACTGGAAGCGCGAGATGCCGCCCTTCTACGAAACCGTCACCCGCATGCTCGGCGTCACGACCAATCGGATTCTGGGTCCGGCGGACCACATCCTCAAACGAGCCGCGGACGCTTCCGGCACCGGCGATACCTTCTATCGCACCAAGGTAGCGGTCTTTCAAGCTAAGGAGGGTGAGGCCCAAGGCCAGACCTGTCCGGATCCTTACTTCGGCGGCGAAGGGCCGGAGCGCGCCACCTGCATTGGCTGCGGCGGCTGCATGATGGGGTGCCGTTACAACGCCAAGAATTCGCTCGACAAGAACTATCTCTACTTGGCGGAAAAGCATGGCGCCCGCGTGTTTGCGGAAACCAGGGTGGTCGACGTCGTCCCTTTAAACGGCAAGGCCGATGGGAGCGACGGCTACGAGGTCCGGACGGTGAAGTCCACGGCCTGGCTGAAGCGCGCGCCGAAGCGTTTCACTTGCCGCGGCGTAGTCTTCGCTGCCTCCGCCCTGGGCACCATGGACCTGCTGTTTCGTCTCAAGCAGAAGGGGTCGCTTGCCGCCATCAGCGATCAGCTGGGTCAGCGCGTACGCACCAACGCTGAGTCGCTCATCGGTGTGCGTGTGCCCCATAGCCCGGAGGATCTGTCGAAGGGCATAGCGATCGGCTCCGGCATCTACATCGACGACTATACCCACATCGAGGCGACCCGCTATCCTGCCGGTTCCGATGCCATGGGCCTGCTGTCGACGCTGCTCACCGGTGGCCGCCCGCGTTGGACGCGCATCCTGCTGTGGTTGCGAACGCTCCTCGCTTCCGGCCTCCGTCACCCCTTACGGACCGTCCGGTGTCTGCACCCGTTTGGCTGGGCGCGCGAGTCGCTGATCTTACTTTGTATGCAGACGCTCGATGGCTACATCGATATGCGCATGGGGCGGCCCTGGTTCTGGCCCTTCCGCAAGACTCTGATGAGCCACGGCAATCGGATTCCGACCTTTATTCCCCAGGCGAACGAATTTGCGCGCAAGGCCGCGGCTCTGATGGGGGGCGTCCCCATGAGCATGGTCACGGAGATTCTCTTCGATGTCCCCGGAACCGCGCATGTTCTGGGGGGATGCCCGATCGCAGCCTCACGGGCCCAAGGAGTCGTCGATCACCGCCACCGCGTCTTCGGCTACAGGAATATGTATGTGTGCGATGGCTCCGTGATCGCCGCCAACCTGGGCGTCAATCCAAGCCTCACTATCTGCGCGCTAACGGAGCGCGCCATGAGCTACATCCCGCCGGCAGCAGGCAACTAACCTGGCAGCATTACTTAGCCGGCTCTGCGATATTCTTGCCGAAGTTGAACGCCGGACCGATCGAAAACCGCGTCGTAAACCGGCCATCTTGCAAGAGGTCGTTAAACAAATGGTCATAGACCAAGTCGGCTTGCGTTCGGAGAGCGAAGTGTTTCCCGAACAGGATGTCGAAGCCGCCACCGAATCCAATGAACGGGGCTGTGTCCGTCTTATGCCCTGCCGGCACCAATTGCGCTACCACGCCAGTGGCGACGGGATCGAGCGGTGTCGGTGCCGGAGTGGCCGTCTCGTGAATCGCTCCGGCAAATACTGGCCGCAGGAACAGGGTTACCTGCTTGAAATGACGGTACGCCAACTGCGGCCCAAACGCGAAGGTCTGTGTGCGGGAATGAGCCTTCACCGCCAGTGTGTACGAGGGAGGAATCACCCCCGCGGCGACCAGACCACCGAGTTCCGCGCCCAATTGCTGTTGCAACGCCGTAGGCAGCAGGTTCGGGGTTAGGGTCAAATCGCCGGTCGACAAGCTGTAATCGAAACCGATGGAGTACCAGGTTTTTGGCCGGAAGCCGAACTGCGCCGCCCAGCCGGTCTCGGCAAGATTGACGTGCGGGCTGTCCAAATAAGCGAAGCCCGAGTATGCGTCGAATTGGGTGACATACGTCTGCTGTCCAATAACTGGCGAGGCCAGCAGCACAAAAGCCGCCAACATGATAAGCATCATGCGCGGAGCGCAACTTCGTTGCGGTTGCGGCGTGTACATAAACACCTCTTCCACTTCTTGGTGGACGCACATTTAATGGTGTGCGAGTTGTTTGAGCCCCTGAATCCGAGAGCGGGAGTTTCGTCCACTGCAAAATCCCCACTTGACGCCCGGACGTGCGACCGAACCAATCTAATAAGGCCCGGCATTTTTGATCAAGAACAGCTTATCACTTTTCATTGAGATTATCACCCCTGAAATTCTCCTTCATCAAAATGGACAGCTGGCCGAGATCATCGCCGGCGTAACGCTGTCTGAAGAGTTTTCCTTGGGTGCCGCGATTTCGTGGGACTGGGTGTTGGCCCACGAAATACCTGACCCGCATACCGCAAGGCATTCCACGCGACGGCGCCACAATCTTTGAACTCCAGCGGCGCGTAGAAAAGGCCGAGGCTCGCCGCCCAGCGGGTGAGGAACTCGCTAGCCATCAGGTAGTCGATCCGCACACCCGGTCCCGCCACATCGTGTAACACGCCATCCAGCGTGAACAGAATCTTGCGGAACATGAACAGTGCCGCCGGGAAGCGGACCCCTTCCAACGCAATCTCATCCAGGAGCATCATGGCGTCCAGAACACCCGGAGACCGATCCTCCGGGAATTGCGTGAAGAACCGCTTCACGCGGATGTCGATCCAGCGCTTGGACGCGTGATGCCCGCGGCGGTCGCGGCGGCTGAGGGCCTGGATAGCCTCGCTGACTCCCGCGGGGTTCCGCAAAATCGTCATGACGGCCAGCATCACCAGATGGCGCCGTTCCTGGCGGCTCAACCGGTCGGCCAGAGCCCAGTCGAGGATCACCAGTTCCCGGTTGGGCTCGTCGTAGAGCAGGTTGCCGGCATGGGGGTCGGCGTGGAAAACCGCCGTTTCGCCCCGCGAGAAAAGCGGCACCGCGATTAGCCCTTCAATCAACTGGGCGGCAATGCCCTTCCGCCGGACCGGCGACCGGCGAAACGCCTCGGTTACTTTGACGCCGTTTTCCGCGGTCATCGCCGTGATGCGCGTCGTACACAAGGGCTGAATGAGGCGCGGTACGCGGATGCCAAAGGTGCCGCGATACAGGCGATGGGCTTCGCGCAACGTAGCCTGTTCCCGCGGAAAGTCCAACTCGTGCTCCAGCAGTAGACGGACCTCAGCCACCATCTCTTTCAAATCGCGCACAGCAAATCCGTAGGCACGGTTCTTGTCCGCCAGGAATTCCCCCAGTTGCTGGAGCAGCGTCATGTCCTCCGCGAAGCATTCGGGAACATAGGGCTTCAGTACCTTGAAGGCGCCCCGCTCCCGATCCGGACTCCTCCAGGTGAATTGCAGGATCGCACTGGCGCTGCCTTCTTTGAAGATGGAGGATTCCATTTCCACGCCGTAGATGTCGAGGCGCGATCCCAATTGCTCCGCGACGATGGCGTGAATCTCGTCCGCTGTCACGTCGGACATGCCGTTCTCCAGTTCGCAAAGCGCCTTCTGCAAAGCGGGCGCCAGACCCCGGTTGCGCGCCAGGACCTGCCCCAGCTTCTGCAGACCGGGCATTTTGGAGATCAGACGAATGAGGCGCCGCTCCGGTGGCGTGTCCGCCGGCAGTTTCATCTGTTCGACGATTTTGGTGGCCAGGCGCCGGTCCGACAACTGAGAGAAGACAAACCCAAACGCATCCCGAACCAGCGGCCGCCAAGCCTGGTGCGCTTCCGGAACCAGTGTTTCCACAGGAACCAGCCGGTTGATCCACTGTCCGAGCTCACTTCGGGCGGCTTGGCCGCCAGCTTTCAAGGCAGCCTCCGCCACGTCGATCCGGTTGGCCGGGGAAACACCAACTAACAGAGCAGGTCCCCACGCGGCAACCATTCCACAACCTCCTTCAGACACCGCTCCCTTTGGTCACGGCTCGGTAACGCACGCGCAGCCGCGAAGATGGCGTGTGGTACATCGCATCAAGCTCGGACGGCGATGGTGATTGCCTCCTGCACAACCGTGGTGCGCAGTTCGCGGCGCAAAACCTTGCCAATCGGGTTTTTCGGCAGCTCGCTGCGGAACTCGATGAGCTTGGGCACCTTGTAGCCAGTAAGGTGCTGGCGGCAGTAAGCAATGATGGCTTCCGGCGAGACGGACGGGTCGGCCCTCACCACGAATGCCTTGACCATTTCTCCCGTTATTGGATCGGGGACACCAACCACGGCATTCTCCACAACCCCCGGGAAGGCGGCGATCACGTCCTCGACCTCGGTCGGATATACATTGAAACCGGACACCAGGACGATATCTTTCTTCCGGTCGGTCACGCGAATGAAGCCGCGCGCGTCCATGACTCCGATGTCGCCGGTGCGCAGCCAGCCTCCGGGTGCGATGGCGTTCCGCGTTTCTTCCTGGCGCTGCCAATAACCCTGGGTTACCTGCGGCCCGCGCACGCAGATCTCACCCACGCTGCCAACCGGGAGGTCGCAATCCTGGTCGTCACGGATTGTGACATCGGTAGACGGCATGGGCAGGCCGATGGTGCCGGAATATGCCGCATCCAAGTAGTTACAGGCAACCAGCGGGGAGGCCTCCGTCAGACCATATCCTTCGACCAGGCGGTGTCCTGTAACAGCCTGCCAGCGCTCGGCCACGGCCCGATGAATCGCCGCGCCGCCACCCAGGGCGACTTTGAGATGGTTGAAATCGAGCTCGGCGAACCCCGGCGTATTCAGTAACCCGTTGAAGAGCGTGTTGACCCCGCTGATCGCCGTGAAACGCGTCTTCTTCAACTCCTTGACGAATCCACGTAAGTCTCGAGGGTTGGTAATCAGCAGGTTGAGTCCCCCCAATCGCATAAAGAGCAGGCAGTTTACGGTCAGAGAGAAAATGTGATACAAGGGCAGCCCGGTCACTATGATTTCGCTGCCTTCTTCGAGCTTGACCTTGGACCATTCAAAGCCTTGCAAGACGTTCGCGATCAGGTTGCCATGCGTCAGAATCGCACCCTTCGACGTCCCCGTCGTGCCGCCGGTATACTGCAGCAGGGCAATGGCGTCTGGCCCCGATGTGACGTCCGTCAGGGTTGCCTTGCGCCCGAGCTGGAGCGCGGTCTGGAAGGTGACAGTCTTCTCGATGTGCCATGGCGGCACCAGCTTCTTGACCCGTTTGACCGCCAGGTTCACCAGCCAGCCGCGTGGCGCCGTCAGCAGATCGCCGACCTGCGTGGTGACAACGTGCTTCACTCGCGTGCGTGCGAGAACTTTCTGGAGCACATGGGCGAAATTCTCCAGAATGACGATGACTTCCGCTCCCGAATCCTTGAGCTGGTACTCCAGTTCCCGCGCGGTGTACAGCGGGTTGACGTTGACCACGATCATTCCAGCGCGCAGGACCCCGAAAAACGCAATGGGGTACTGCAGTAGATTCGGTAGCATCAGGGCAATTCGCGATTCCTTCTGTAATCCCGGCAGGCTTTGCAGCCACGCCGCAAACTCCCGGCTCCGTCGGTCCAGTTGGGCATACGTAATAGTCGTGCCCATGTTGCGATACGCGGGGCGATCGGGGAATTTACGGCAGGTACGCGCCAGCAGTTCATTCAGTGACGCGTATTCGTTGGGGTTGATTTCGGGCTGCACGGCGGACGGATAACTGTTCAGCCAAATCTTCTGCATGCACAGCCTCCTGCCTAAATGGCTAAGCGGGAACCGCTCCCTGCGGTCACGGCTCGGTAACGCAGCGTTACAGCGCCTTACTACCCTGTGACCGCAGCCTTACTGAGCCGTGACCAGAGGGAGCGGTTCTTATCGTTGATTTCCGCTTAGAGACTACTACCGTTATCTAATCTATACCTCTTTGCAGTTCGTCGCAATAGAGTTTCACATCTGAAATAATTCTATTAACCGGCTACTTGCGCCGGCCGCGGGATTTCCGCAAACTCGCTTCCAACTCCGCCACACGCCGCCGCAGTTGCTCCAGTTCGCCTTCAGGCTCCGCGGTTGACGGGGCCGTGAAGAAGTTCTTCATCAGGCTCAAGGGCGACAGAGCCGCCGCACGCACGTCATTGAGGCGGTCCTGGAGGGTCTCCTGCACCTTGTGGTAGGCGTCAAAAGCCGATTTGAGATACCACATGATGAACTCCTGCCCCGCGCGGTCAGAAGCCATGATCAACTGTCGAAGCAGTTCCAAGGGCAGTCCGGCCGGCCCGCCTTTGGCATCCTCCACGATGATCTGCGTAAGAATCACACGCGTCAAATCTTCGCCGGTCTTGGCGTCGACCACCTGGAAGTCCGCCCCTTGGCGGACCAGGGCCGCCACGTCATCCAGATTCACGTACCGGCGAGAAGAGGTGTCATACAAGCGGCGGTTAGGGTATTTCCGAATCACGATCGGCTTGGCTTGCTGCACTGCGGCCCTCCAACTTTGATATTGACATAAGAAGACCCGAAGATCTATAGTTGTACTGGATGCTGCAGTGCAGCAATCCGGAGTAAATAGAAAATGCCACCCAAAGCGAAACCCCATGCCGCCGCCACCCACACAGGGGGTTCGTCCCCCTTCTCCCTGCTAACGGGGTGGGTCCGCCAGGGAACGGAGAGCTTCTTCGCCACCCAGCGGGTCCTGTTGGATTTGGTGATGCGGCAGAATGCCAATACTTTACATGCCGTCCAGGAGCGGCTCGCGGCCGCGCGGGCTATCCCGGGCGAGGTTCTAACCGAAGTAGGCGGCGAGGGCCTGTCGAACTTCGTAGCCGCCCAACGAGTCCTGTTACACCTGGCCGAGCGCGAGAACGAGATCGTGATGACCGGATTGAAGGAACGCACCGGCGACTCCGCGCCACTGGGCGCCATGACGGAGCTGGTGCGCCGCAGCCTGGACACTTTCATCGACATGCAGCAACATTTTCTGTCCATCGCAGCCAAACAAACCGACGCCTGGATTGACGCCGCCAAATCGGGCGAGCGCTTTGCGGGCGAAGGCCTGGCGGAGCTGGCGCGCGAAAGCATGGAGAACTTCGTACGCAGCCAGAAGAAGTTTCTGGACGTGATTGCGGAGGAAACCGCCCACGCCACCGGCGTCACGACCAACGGCAAGCATGCCGGCAGGAAGACCGGGGTGACCGAACTGGCGCGCCAGGCAGCAGAAGCTTTCATCGACGCCCAGAAGAAGCTGTTGGATGTCGCCACTCAGCAGATGGCAGTCAACATGAAGACCGCGCAAAAGACCATGGAAGTGGTCAACCCGATTCCAGCAGGTACGCTGCAGGAATTGACGCGGCAGACGGCGGATGGCTTCGTGGCAGCTCAGAAAGCCTTGCTGGACATCATGCCGAAGCGCGCACATGCGCCGGAGACTCATCAAGCCCGCCCGCACCATAAAGCTGCTCCTCATAAAGCTGCTCCAAAGAAGCGCCCCGCGCACGCCCGGCGCGAGCCCGTGACCGAACTGGCCTAAGTGGAGAACGCGCATAGATCGCTCAGGAGCCGGCCGAGAAACGCTCCGGCTCCTGCGGCGCACAGGCCGCTGCTTGCGAAATCAAGCACCGTATCCTCGACGCTGGCATGCGACGAGCCGAGCCGTGCACCCTCCGCGGACGTTCCGATTCGACCAAACACCACACCAATAGATGGCCGTTAGAATTCCGGCTGCAAGGCTCTAGCCTGTTCCTGCGTCAGCAGTACTCAGTACTTGTCTAACCTCTGCGAGCAGTTGGGCGGCCGTAAACGGAGGTGGGAAGATCTTAAATCCCTGTAGTTCAACTCGAATCTCCAGGCGATCGTCGTCGATCAGACCTGCCACCATGAGGACACGCATGGTTGGGCACTTACCTTGCAAGTACTTAGCTGCTTCAAGTCCGGGTATGTCGGCGACATAGGGGTGGATCATTAACAGATCCGGTGTGTACTCTTGCAAAAAGTCGACGGCTTTGCCTAAGTCTCCTGTCGCCTGCACTGAATATCCCGCGCCCTCTAGTGTTTCCCGGAAGACCAGGCGCACAACAGGTTCAGAGCTCAATAGCAAGATCGTGTTTGTCAGTGTCGATCGATCCACCATATCGTCTCCTTTCGTCGCTGGGTCGGCGAGGGAGCCCACCGGGCCGGGAAAGGTCAAATCGGGAAATCCGGTCTTTTCAGTGTAGTCCACAAACACCTGTCCGACCCCGCCGTTTCGGAATAGATCAAGAACAGATAGATAGAGCTGCAATTGTGATCACTGCTCAGACCATTTTGCTGACCGACCAGCAGACAGCGGTTAATTTCGAAATGCAACGCATGGTGGCCGGCATTCAGTTGATCAAAGCGCTGATTCAAGCAGCGGCCGGAATATGCCGGGTTGCTTGAGGGTGTCGGCCAGATGCGAGCGCCCGACGTGGTCTTCGAAAATGAATTGAAGCTCGATCTGGGCGGCGTGACTGCCCGCCTGATGTGGCTCGGCGGTGCGCACACGAAGGCGATGTACTGGTGCTGGTCGAACCCGATGGCGCTCTGGTAACCGGCGACGTGGTGCAAAATAAGGTGGTCCCCGGCGCGGCTGCCGACAGCGGCGGATTCACCAGCTGGCTAACCGTGCTCGACAAACTGGAGGCACTGAAGCCGCGGAGCGTCATTCCCGACCACAGCCGGATCGGCGACGGTTCGCTCATCGCTCAGGAGCGCGCCTTCATACTCGACATGCGTTCCCGAACGCTGGCACTTAAGAAGCAGGGCCTGTCTGCCGCCGATGCCGGCAAGCGCATGACGGAGGTATTCCAGTCGGCCTATCCCGAGTGGGCCCGAAATCCCGACTGGCCCAATCTCAATTCCATCCCCAACTTTGTCCAGCGGGTTTACGCGGAAGACCGGTAAGCATGGTGCCGCCCACCTCAAGCGCCTTTTTTCGTCAGTTCCTTGTAAACCACTTCCGTGAAGCTGGCAAAGTTCGGGCCTCCGCGGCCACCCCGGCCTGGAGCCGGCGGCGGATCACCAACGGCTGTCTTTATCTCATCCAGGGACTTGCCCTGCGCGACCAGGTCTTTGATCTTCGCCCGCTTGGCTTCTGTATCGGTAAGGCGCTTCTGAATCGCGGCCTTATCCTGAACGTCTCCATGTCCCGGCACGAACTGATCGGCATTGAGAGCGACGATTCCTTTGGTCGTAGTGATCCAGCCTTCGGACGAGCCGTTCTTCTCCAGATGGATTAACGGATCGGGGAGTTGCGTAGCGATTATGTCTCCCGTGAACACGATCTTCTGGTCGGGCAGATAAACCACCAGATCGCCACTGGTGTGGGCCGGCGCCCAGTGGAGCACTTCCACTTTTACGCCGTCGATCTTAAGGTTCTCCTTGTTCTTCGAAACCACCTGCGTGGGGAGATGATCGGCCGGTGGGGCGCCTCGGCCGCCAGCGGCAAGGGCGGCTTCCTGCTCCTTCTTATTGTTCTCGTGCGCGATGATCGTGATGCCCGCGGGGAACGAGGCCAACCCGTTCACGTGATCTCCGTCGCTGTGGGTCAGAATAACCGTGGTTACCGGCTTGGGCGTGATCTTGGCGATATTGTCCAGCAGTTCCTTCCCGCCTGCCGGGGTGGTTTTGGCATCGACGACAATCACGCCTTTGTCGCCAATGATGACCCCGCTGTTTCCGCCACCTCCTTCGACCCAGTAAACATTGGGCTTCAATTGATGGACCATGAACGGCGCAGGTGCGGGAGCCTGCGCGATAGCCGGACCGCCGAGCACGCCGAGCGCGGCAAGCATCGCCAGGCTGAAGAGAAAACTTTTTCGATACTGCATAGACCCTCCTCTGAGAAAGGACTTTATCATGGTCAGCAGGTGGCCGGCGCGCGGAGTCGGCCAGTGGTTGCGAATCGTTTCACGTAATATGATGGATTCGACACACTCGATTTGCACCCAGGGGAGGATATCAAACATGCGAACTGGATTAGCGCTAGCGGTGGCTGCTGTGGGCATGATTTCAGCCGCGGCTCCGGTGTGGGCGCATCACTCATTTGCGGCGGAGTTCGACTTAAAAAAGACGGTCCGGCTGCTGGGGACCGTCACCGAGATGGAATGGGTGAATCCTCACGCAGTGATCCACCTGGCCGTAAAGAACGCGGACGGCACGGTGACGAACTGGGCCATCGAAGGGAACACGCCCAACAGTCTGCTGCGCGCCGGCTTGACCAAAAGGTCACTGGAGCCGGGCACGGGTCTCGCAGTCCAGGGTTATCTGGCCAAGAGCGGAGACAACAAGGTAAGCGCCAGCGTGATGGTACTGCAGGATGGGCGGACGCTGAACGTAGGCAGTCGCGATGCCGGCGCGGTAGTGGGTTGGATCTCCTCGGATGAGGAGTTGTGGAAGCGTCAACTGGCGGCCTGGGCAGCCAACAAGCAGCAGTAGCGTACAGGCACGCGGAAAGGTAAGCATATGAGCTGTCGATTTCGAATCTCATCTTTGATGTCCGTGGCGTCCCTGGCGACACTTCTCGCCATGGCCCAGATCAGTCCGTCTCCATCTGCTACGGCGCCGGAAAAGAAGGCGGCGGCGCCGGTCAAAGGCAAGCCTTACACGCCGCCTAAAACTCCCTGGGGCGATCCGGATCTGCAGGGCCTATGGCCTGGCAGCTTGAACATCCCGTTGCAGCGGCCCGCAAGTTTCGGAGAGCGCAATGTTCTTACCGACGAAGAGCTTGCCGCCAGAGACAAGGCCGAAGCGCAAAGGGTCGAGAATGGCCACTGGATCGAGTATTACGCTGCCGTCCGCCAAGCGTCTTTGATTGTCGATCCGAAGAATGGGAGGCTTCCTCCCATGACGCCCGAGGCGGTTAAGCGAAACAAGGAGATGCGGGATGGACTGGGCCCACCGAGCCTCGGGGGCGTCGATAAGCGCGCCGATTCGTGGACGGATTTCGATTTGTGGGGCCGCTGCATCACCAAAGGGCTGATCGGCTCGATGATCCCCGGCAACCTTTACAACAAGGGGAACCAGATCCTGCAGGCGCCGGGGTATTTCATCATTCGCAATGAAATGGTGCACGAGACGCGTGTGGTACCGCTCGATGGACGCCCGCACGTGGGGCAGAATCTGCGCAGCTACATGGGCGACGGGCGCGGCCATTGGGAAGGCAATACCCTGGTTGTCGAGACCACCAATTTCGTCAAAGACATCGGTATGAACGGCATTGCCGAGGCTCTGTTGACGGATCAATTGCGCATTGTGGAACGCTTCACGCGCGTGGGACCGGACGAGCTGAGCTACGACGCCACGGTTGAGGATCCGGGGACTTGGACCAAACCGTGGACCATGCACGTTCCGTTCAAGCTGGACAACGAATACACGCTCTATGAGTACGCTTGTCACGAGGCCAACTATGGTATGGCGGATATCCTGAAAGGTTTCCGCGAAGAAGAAAAGAAGCGGGTGTCCGGAAGCAAATAGGAGATCATCATGCGGAAAAATTTATTGACGATAAGTGCGTGCGCGGTTCTGGTGCTGCTCGCTCTGCCGGCGTGGGCCCATCATTCGTTCACGGCGGAGTTCGACCAAAACAAAGTGGTCAAGTTGCACGGAACGGTGACGAAGATGGAGTGGGTGAATCCACACGCGTGGATTCACGTAGCCGTGGCGAACCCGGACGGCACCACCACCGAATGGATGATCGAAGGCAACACGCCCAACGGTCTATTGCGGCGCGGCTTCACCAAGCGCTCGCTTGAACCGGGAACGGAGGTCTACGTAGAGGGCTATCAGGCCAAGAGCGGCGATAACAAAGCCAATGGCAGCTCCATCACCTTCAAGGACGGGAAGAAGTTGTTCCTGGGCTCCTCGAAGGACGATGAGAAGCCCGGCGGGAAATGATGGTTGCCGCACGCTACGTGCTGGCCGGTTTCTTATGCGCAGCCGCGTGCCTGGCGCAGCCTCCGCAGCCGGCACGGCCCAAACCGCCTCTTTTCGGTCCCGCGGAGCGTATGGCCGCCCAGCCCTTGTTCAACAACAACTGTGCCGGCTGCCACAAGAACTCGATGTCGAGTGCTGATCAAAACGCGCTGCGCGAGAATAATGCTCCCGATACCGACACGCTGGCCAGGATGACGCCGGAAGCCATCTACGCCGCACTGACTACCGGCGCGATGGTCCAGCAAGCCGACAAACTGAGCAACGATGAGAAGCGTGTGCTGGCCGAGTTTTTCGGTGGCAGACCTCTCGGCGCCGCGGACGTCGGCGACGCTAAGAACATGGCCAACCACTGCTCCTCCAACCCGCGGATGAGCGACCCGGCAGGCAGCGTCTCGTGGCTCGGATGGGGAAACGACCTGGCCAACACGCGTTTCCAACCCGCCAAAACCGCCAAACTTTCAGCGGATCAAACGGCTCAACTGAAACTCAAATGGGCCTTCGGACTTCCGAACGGCGCCGAGGCCTACAGCCAGCCGGTGGTGGTAGCAGGCCGCGTGTTCGTGGGCGGCGACAACAGCTTCATCTACTCGCTGGACGCCGCCACCGGATGTGTCTACTGGTCGTTTCAATCCGAAGCGCAGGTGCGGACATCCATCGTCATCGGCGAAGTGAGTGGCCGCGGTAGCACCCAATACGCGGCATATTTCGGCGATCGGAAGGCGAACGTCTATGCCGTCGATGCGCGCAATGGCGAATTGCTGTGGAAGCGCAACGTGGAGCCCCGGGTATTGGCGCACATCACCGGCTCGCCGGTGGTCTATCAGGGCCGCGTGTATGTAGGCGTGGCGGGCTCTGAGGAGGTGGCGTCGGGAGATCCGCATTACCCCTGCTGCACGTATCGCGGGAGCCTGTCGGCGCTGGATATCAACACCGGCCAGGTCATCTGGAAGAGCTACACCATCCCGGAGGAGCCGAAGCCGACCAAAAAGAATGCTCTCGGCACGCAGCTTTGGGGGCCAGCAGGCGCTTCCATCTGGAGCACACCCACCGTCGATACCAAACTGCACGCCATTTATGCGTCCACCGGCAACGCCTTCACCGCACCGGCGGCCAAGACCTCGGATGGCATTGTGGCATTCGATCTTCAGACGGGCAAAATGCTGTGGTCGTATCAGGGAGTGGAAGACGACGCGTCGCCCGCCGGCTGCAATGGGCCGAACAAAGGCGAGCAGTGCCCGGAGCACGTGGGGCCCGATTGGGACTTTGCCAATTCGCCCATTCTGCGAGTGCTGGCGGGCGGCAAGCGGGTCCTGGTGGCCGCGCATAAAGGCGGCATGGCAGTAGCGCTCGATCCCGATCGCAAAGGCGCGCTGCTGTGGAAAGCCGACCTGACCGACGGCGCCAAGGCCGGACCCGGAGGCCAGATCATGTGGGGCGGAGCGGCGGACGATCAGAACGTCTACTACTCGCTGCAAACCGGTGCTGTCGCCGCGGTCAAACTGGCCGACGGTTCCGTTGCCTGGTTGCAGCACTTCGATCCGGAGGGTCCCGCCGGACGTGGCGGGCGGCCTCGCCGCGGGCTGGCTGCCGCTGTGACCGCGATCCCCGGCGTGGTCTTCGCGGGCGGCTGGGATGGCGTTCTGCACGCGCTTGCGGTCGGCGACGGTCACGAACTTTGGCGCTTCAACACCGCGCAGGAGTTCATGACGGTCAACGGCGTCATGGCCAGGGGCGGGTCGTTGGGCGCGCCGGGGCCGGTGATCGTAGGCGGTATGCTGTACGTCGGTTCCGGCTACATCGGCACCGGAAACGGGATGCCCGGCAACGTGCTGCTGGCTTTCTCGGCGCAGTGACGGATCAGATAAAGCATCCGAGGCTTCCCTCGAAGCCCTGTTCCACGCGTCCATCGGGCCAGACGACGATGGGAACCATCATGCCGTATTGGCGGGCTTCATCGAGGGTTGCCTGGCTGAGTTCGACGCGGCGTTCTTCGTAGGCGATGCTTTGCGCTTCCCATTTCTGGAGAAGCTTCACGCAGGCATCGCAGCCCCTGATGGTATAAACAATCGGCAGCGCCATGTGCGCGTCTCAAAGCTTAAGTGCGGATGAGAGAAGCTGGCGCATCTCCATGATGGCGTCCTTGCGCCACTGATTGGAGCGCGGCTGGAGCCTGGGGATCAATGCTTTGATGAATGCCTGTCGGTCGGCCTCGGGGAGCGTCGAGAACGTAGCGTCCGGCGGCAGATTCAGCTCCGCCTTCACCTGATCGGCAATGGCGGCCAGTTCCGTGTGTGCGCTTTGGGAGCGCTCGGTGAAATGCGTGATGTATTGCAGATCGTCAGTATAGAAAACGAACACCGGAATGGCCCGCGACCTGCCTTCGTTGCTGAGGAACTCGTCCATGATGTCGGGGTTCTGATCGCGCAGGAAGACGCGGAGAGTCATGCCGGCGGCCACGGCGATGCGCGCCATGGTAGGGAGCTCGCGATATACGTCGCCGCACCAGGCCTCTGCGATGGCGAGCACCTTCACCGCCCCATTCGGTATAGCGGCTGCTTGCCGGAAGAATGCCACGTCGGCGTCGGTGAGCGGGACGTCCTTGTAATTCATCTCGAACTTGTCGCGGTTTACCGCGGCCTGGGCCAGGAAATCGTCGTATGTGAGCCCTTGCGCGAACCGCGCCGGGGTGATCACCGTGGTTGTGGTTGACATAGCTCTCGTCAATTGTATCCGAATCATTCCAATCCTCGGGCCGGGCATGTACACTAGCAAGACGAATATGAGAACACGTTACCGATGCGGCTGGGTATTCGCGGTTTTGGTGATCGCGGTCGGGCTTTCTTGCCCGTTTGACTTGCGAGCGCAGGGTCACGTACCGCGCTATGAGGTGGACGTTTCGTGGCCGAAACCGTTGCCGGAGCGGTGGATCATCGGCGGCTTAGGAGGTGTGTGCGTCGATGCGCAGAATCACGTGCTGATTTTGAATCGTCAAGACATACTGGAGGGAGAACTGAACGCGGGGCAGCTGGCTCCCCCGGTGATCGAGTTCGATTCCGCCGGCAATCTGGTGCGGGCCTGGGGCGACCCGAGTCTTCTGGATCCGCGCCTCCATAGCTGCCACTTCGACAAGGACAACAACGTGTGGATCGCCAGCGCGCCCTCCGGCATGATCCAGAAATACTCACACGACGGAAGCAAGCTGTTGTTGCAGATCGGCAAGAAGGGCGTTTTCGATTCGTCCGATGGCACGGTCAAGGGCCAGCCGCTCAATTCCAACGCAGCGCAGTTTTTCATGCCGTCCAGCATCTCGGTCGACCGCCAGAACGGCGACATCTACGTTTCCGATGGCGAAGGCAGGGGCGGCAACCGCCGCATTGCGGTGATGGATCGCGATGGGAAATTCCTGCGCCAGTGGCAGCCGGAGGGCATGCAGACCGTTCACTGCATGGCCGTGGCCAATGATGGGTTCGTGTACGTCTGCAACCGGGAAGGATCTAAGATTCAGGTGTACGACAAGATGGGCAAGCTTAGCAACACCTTGGAATTCCCGTGGAAGCCAGACACGCCGCCAGCCGATGGCAAACCGAAGGAAAGCGGAGGCGCAGTGGTAGCGCTCGATTTCTCACACGATGCGAACCAAACGCGCATGTACGTGATCAACCAGAACAATGGGGTGGTTGAAGTTATCCAACGTCACACCGGCGAGATTCTGTCGAGCTTTGGTCGCATCGGACACTTCCCCGGAGAATTCGACCAGCCTCACGGCATCGCGGTCGACTCCGAGGGCAACGTTTATGTGGCCGAAAACCGAGGCAAGAGAGTTCAGAAGTTCAAACTGGTCGGAAACTGACGCCCGGGTTTCCGGCTATTTGCTGTCGACCTTCACCACCTGAATCACGAGAGACTTCGGGACGAGCATCTGGTGCGGCACGTTGGCGGGAATGTGAAAGACATCGCCCACGGCCATTTTATGGTTTGTGCCGCCGGTAATCGACTTGCCACGAATCTCCCCCGCAGTGGTCGGATGGGTGTCCACCGCTGTTCCACCCACAACTAGAGTCCCTTCGCCAGAGACCACGGTGATCACATCGACTTGATTTTCGTGGATCTCGGCTTCGCCATCGCCTTCGCGCCGGACAATCAGAAGAGAATGGTTGCCCCAGTTGGCGGCTCGGTCCGCCCCGGCTTTGTGTTCATCCAGCTTGGCCGCTTTCGCGCGGGCCTGGATGTCCGCATTGGTCCATGAGGCAAAGCCTGCGGGATCGGCGGCCATGAGCGGTAGTGCAACAGCGATAAGGATCAGAGTTTTCATGCGAGGCATCTTATCAGGCGGGACATTGTGCAGCAAGCTTCCGGGTTGCCGAAAAAACCCGACACAGGCAGGAATGCCTGTGCTACTTAGGGCGAGAAGCCGGTTCCGCCGCTCCAGTGAGCCTCTTCCAGATATTCGACTTTTTGAGATTCTGAATCTCCGCGTCTTTCTGATCCTCCGAAAGCGCCAGGAATGCGTGGGCGTTTTGATAGTACTGTTCGCGGCTCTCGGCGAAGTTCAGTAGCTGCCGATGGGCCAGATAAGCTTCATCGCAAACGCGCGGAATCGGAGGGTTCTCTTCCATAGGCGGTTCCGAACTAGGCCGGACGGGAGGTTTGCGCTTGTCCTCCAGCATCCGGTTGATGGCCGCGATGATTTTGGCCCGCGGTTCCAGATAGCTGCTGCCTGCCATACGCAGAAACCACACGCGGCGCTGTGGGTCGGGCGGGTCGCCCTTCTCGGTCAAGGGGACAAAGGCGAGTTCGTCAAGGGCGCTCAGAATCGATGCGGCTTTCTGTTCCTGACCCGCATTGCCGGTCGACCAAGCCTCAACCGCTGCCCTTACCGCTTCGCGGGCATCATCCATTACTTGTTTCGCCAGCGCCGTGATGCCGACCTGATCCGTGTCGGACAGGCGGTAGAATCGTTCCGAAAACTGTTCTCGCGTCATTGTTCAACGCTCCTAGATCAAGCTTGACGGGTATTTGGCAACTGACCCGGCATAATCCCGATTAGCCATTTGTTTGGCATACTCCAGACTCGCTTCCCAAGGTTGGTAATCATTGCGCTGCGGATAGCTGAGAATGCGGTACAGCCAGAAGGCCGTCATGGCCGCCGACGCCGTCGCATTGGTCGTCCAGTAAGCGTAGTGGTTATCTCCATCCTTCGTCCAGCCCTTTAACTTGCGCACCACCGGGTAGAAATGAATGAACGTGCTGCACGCAATGCAGATGTAAGCTTTGCAGCTGATTTGGACGGCACCCATGTCCATCGGATTGCCGGTATTTTGCCAGTTACAACTGCATAGAACGTGGCGCTCCCATTTTCCCGACTCACCGGTCGCGTCGTAACCCCAGAAAGTATCGTTCGGCCCCGCGTTGCTAAGCAGCGCGGTCATTGCGTCGGAGGATGCCTGAATCTTCGGCGCCAGGTCCGAAACCGAAAACTTCGTCATGTTGTTGTACAGCTGTCGCGCGTGCGGATGACAATCGGACGCCGCCGGTTTATCATCGTCGCCGCTGACCGGGCTCACCGTGTACTGATGTTCATCGGCTATTTCATCGAGGGGAAGACCGATGTAGGGGAAGCCTGATGGCAAGATGCCGGTTGTCAAGGCATCGGGTGCATGGCTGCCCCATTCCTCGCCGGGATCGGCACTGTCGCCGAAACACGGACCTTGGCCTAATCGCGCGTGGCCGCAATAGACAACGTGGGCGCCGTCTGTTTGCAACCACTTTACGAAGTCGCTTTTGGTGGTTACCCGCTGGATCGTGAAATTGACATGCTGCACGTCGTCCGCATACGTCATGTTGCGATCGTCGATGACCACCAGGTTGCTTAGGCGCTGCGAAAGATAGCTGGGAATGGCCCAATCGCCAATTTGCTCGTTTTGAAACGTTTTCCCCTGCGCCAGGATAATGAGGCGCTCTTCGTACTTAGGCGTGAGCGCGGAAAAGGAAGGGTCGCCGCTGCTCTGGCGGCTGGCGGTGAAGTTCCCCTGGTCGGGCTGTGCCGGGTCACCCATCGCAAACTATCTGGTCCGGCCCTTCTGCCAATCGAATCTCTCAGCAACCATGGATGCTCTTTAGCTTCGCGCGCGTGGCATCGTCCGGATTTCCGCTCTCTGGCAACCCGTATTTTTTTTGAAACGCTTTCAGCGCCGGCCCCACTCCGGATGTAGTGCTGTGCCCCAGGTTCTTGAGGCGTTGTTCCACGCCGCTCGATTCCGTGATCGGATCCACAGTGCCCAGCCCCATGGAGTACTTCTCCGGAACACCCTGGTCTACTACGGTGAGTTCCGCCTTCTGAGCGTTCGGAGGCATCGGCTCCACGATCCAGCCGTTGCCGTCGCTGGTCCCCGATCGCAACGCCCCGTCGACCACAAGGTTGTAACTCAGGTTTTTACGCGGCTGGTGATTTCGGTCGAGCAACTGAAGCCGCAACTGGGCCGGCGTGCCCTTGCGGACAAACGAGGCCCGGCCGTCCGTGGGTTTCGACTCCTGCTTGATCTGCTTGTCGCGAATATAGACTACGTCGCCCGTCAAAAGGACGTTCGGGTCCTTGCGAAGCTGTTTGAGGCTCGCGTTCTGCGGATCGTTCCATATGGTCTCCCAGAAGAATCCGAAGGAACTGGCGATGCTCAAAATGCAATCTCCCTGCTTGACCACGTATTGGGCCAAAACCAACCTCCATCGTTTCCATCACCCGGACTGAACCCCCGCCCACTAGACCGGAACCCCCATTTTAGGCCCCTCCGGCTGGTGTTCAGTATACACCAGCGGCCATCTTTTGATCCGCATTCCGCTGCCCCAGCACCGCGGCCGCCGGCTTTGGAATATACTTGCGGAGTCAGGAAGAAGCATATGCGTTTCATTGCGCTGTTCTGGTGCGCTTCGGCGGCGATTGCCCAAAGCGGTGGAACTCTCACCGGCACAGTTTCAGGCCTGTCCGGTGACACGGTGGCGAATGCTCCGATTCAAGCCACGAACCTGGCCACCAGCGCGGTCTACAAAACCGCCAGTTCGGAAAACGGCCAATACACGCTAACGCAACTGCCGCCCGGCGCCTACAAACTGTCGGTCGCCGCGCCCGGATTCGACGCGTACCTGCAGCCGAACATCAGCGTTGCCGCGGCGCAAAGCTTACGCTTCGATATCCATCTGGTGGATTACCAGCTGGGTACGCTAGGAGACGGCCCGGAATTCAGAATTCAGCTCACCACCCCCCATGCCACGCCCTCCGGACCCACGCCCCGCACTGCGGAGGAAAAGCCGGATCTTTCCGGCGTCTGGTATGCGCAGAGGCCCGTCGATCCCGGCACACCGGAGCCATTACCGTGGGCGGAGGCGCTTTTGAAGGAGCGTGCGGCGAATAACTCGAAGGATGCTCCCGGTGCGCATTGCATGACGCGGGGGATCACATTGGCGGGGGCGTTGTTCCCATTCAAACTGGTTCAAACCCGTGCCCTTCTGGTGATGATCTTTGAGGACGATATCCCCAGCCATCGCCAGGTCTTCCTGGACGGACGAGGCCATCCTAAGGATCCGAACCCCTCGTGGATGGGCCACTCGATCGGCCGGTGGGACGGGGACACACTGGTGGTCGACACGGTGGGGTTCAATGATAGATCGTGGCTTGACCCGCAGGGTCACCCGCATACGGAAAGGATGCGGGTCACGGAGCGCATTCGCCGCCCCGATTTCGGGCACCTGGAAATCGAATTCACGATCGACGATCCGGGAGCTTATACGAAGCCATGGATCATCAAGAGAGCCTCCGATATCGATCCTGATGATGAGGTCGGAGAGTATGTCTGTACCGAAAACAACCGGGATGTGGAACATATGGTGGGGAAATAGAGGAACCAGGAGACTACGGCCATGAATTTCTGCAGGAACATACTTTCTGGAGCGTTCGTAATCTGCTTTCCGCTCTCGGCGCAGTGGTTGAATTATCCGACTCCGGGAATTCCTCGCTCGCCGGACGGTAAGCCGAACCTCGCGGCGCCCGTGCCGAAGACACCCGACGGTAAGCCGGATCTCTCCGGCACGTGGGAGCCGCGTTTCGGCTACACGGGAAATATCGCCAAGGACCTCAAGCCCGGCGAAGTCCCCTTCCAGCCCTGGGCGGAAGCGCTGTTCAAGCACCGGCAAGAGACGATGGGAAGAGAAGACCCACAGGCGCGGTGCGTCCTTTCGGGCGTGCCGCGTGAGAACGTGGTGCCGTATCCTTTTAAGATCCTGAATACGACCGGCATGATTGTGATTCTCTACGAAGCGCTCCACAGCTACCGGCAGATTTTTATGGATGGCCGTGAGCTGCCCAAGAGCCCCAATCCTGCCTGGATGGGTTACTCGGTTGGACGTTGGGATGGAGACACCCTGGTGGTGGAATCCTCAGGTTTCGTTGACAACAACTGGCTGGACAACGGGGGTCACCCCGGAACTGAAGCGCTCCGCTTGACCGAACGATTTCACCGCCGCGACTTCGGGCACATCGATCTTGCGATGAGCATCGACGACCGGAAGGCTTATACGAAACCGTGGACGGTGAACCTCGGTTTTAATCTGGCGGACACTGAGCTCATCGAATACGTCTGTGACGAAAATGAAAAGGACGTCGGACACTTAGTGGGGAAGTGAGAGAAGTATCACTTATTAAACTCACGGTCACCCGAAATGTTTTTACACTTCGCACCGCAATAACGCCGCGGGTGTGTTTCAGAATGGGTTGAAAGGTCAACTCACAATGAGACAAAGAAGCCTGATTGTTTCCACCGGACTATCTTTAATGTTGCTGGCGATCGGCGCCGCCGGAGACGCGCGTGCCGCATTGATCGGCCCCCAAGATGGTGTCTCCAGACTCGCCTCAACCGTGCCCTCCAACGGCGATCAGAACCCGTACGGTGTTGCTATCGTCCCACGGACGGTTGGCAAGCTCGTCGCGGGACACATATTGGTGAGCAACTTCAACAACAATGGCCTCAATGGTGGAAAACAGGGGACAGGAACCACGATTGTGGACGTCGCACCCTTTGGGAGCGTGGGGTTATTCGCAGAGATTCATGCTTCGGACCTGCACGGTGCCTGCTCTGGCGGCGTCGGTCTGACTACTGCCCTCGCGGTTTTGCAGTCGGGTTGGGTGATCGTGGGTAGTTTGCCAACCGCGGATGGCACGTCAGCGACGGCCCAAGCGGGTTGCCTGATCGTATTGAACCCGCGCGGCAGGGTTGTCGAAACACTTTCGGGGAGTTCTATCAATGGTCCCTGGGACATGACTGCGCTGGATTTGGGCTTCGAGGCGGTACTCTTTGTCACTAATGTACTCAATGGAACAGTTGCTCAGAGTCCCAACGTTGTGACCGGCGGCACTGTTGTACGCATCCTTCTTTCCTCGCCTTTCACGGACGGCGACAACGATGGCGATGACTTCGCAATCCCGCGCGAGCTATCGCGAACTGTGATCGCGTCGGGCTTTGGAGAACGCACGGATCCCGCGGCACTTGTGATCGGACCGACGGGCGTCGGACTCGGCCGTGATGGCACCCTATATGTGGCCGACACTTTGGGAAATCAAATTGTCAAGATCGCCAATGCCGCATTCGTCAACGACAATGCCGGCACTGGAGTTGTGGTGTCAGCGGGTGGGAGCCTGAATGGGCCGCTCGGATTAGCGATAGCCCCGAACGGGGACATTCTTACCACCAATGGCAGCGATGGCAACATCGTGGAGACCACGCCAGGCGGGGTGCAGGTTGCGGTTGAGACGATAGACACGACTGGTATAGGCGGCGGTACTCTGTTTGGTTTGGCCGTGGTTCCCGGAACGGGAATCTATTTTGTCAACGACGGCAACAACACCCTGGACCTGGTACATTGACGTGGGGCAGCGCCATGCGCTGCCCAGCCTGCCGTGCCGGCGACAAGATCGCCAGCGCTACGTAACCCCGGCGGTCTTCCGCCGCCGGTTAGGCGCCTACTTGAATCGAACCGTCCAAACTCCAGGGGGCGGGGCCACGGGACGTGCGTTGCCCTGCCCCGAGACGGATCACTCCCGAGCGACACGCCCGGCATGATCGCCAGACTTGTTGGTTGCCTCATTTCAGTCGCGCTTGAATCGCGGAGATTGCGGATTGTGCAGCCCGGGAGAGATTAATTGCGGGCATGAAGCCGAATCCGCGATCGTGTTGCGCCAGTGTCTCTTTGTGGGCATCCGCGACTTCTTTAAGCTGTGCAATGTCAGACGAATCACCGGACGCACCGATGATCCGCATGGCATAGAGTTGGTCGGGGACTTGCGAACTGGACAGCAGGCCCCGCGCAACCGTGAGCGCCAATTTTGAATCGTGTTGCCATAGACGTTCCAGCGCCATGTCGCCAATCATGCCGCCTTTCCGTGCCAAGGCTGCCAAGTATGGATTGACACCAGAATCCTGATATTGACTCAGTCCTGCCAGGGCGTTGGTCGCGACCAGTGCATTCGGGTCCTGGGCAGCCTGACTGAGGAGATCGAGCAACTCGGTTTTCTGGAAACTTCCAAGTTCCCTTGCCGCCGCGGCGCGAATCTGAAAATCCTCGCTCGACATAGCCTTCTTCAGCGGATCGACGGCGCTGGCGATTCGAAGATTCTCGGCCGCGCAGGAGAGCACAGCCGGATCCTCCAGCGCGCGGCTAAGTGCCGCAACAATTTCGGGATCGGCCTTACCTCGAAGCTCAAAGCAGGCGTTGGCGCGCTGGGTGGCAGGCAGCTTCCCATCGAACAGCCTTTCGAGCGGATCTTGATTCGCCGCAGCCAGCAGCACGGGCACCAGCCAGAATATCCACACCTTCATTTGGACTCCTTCTGTATTGCATTCGTGATCGCTTCGGCATGGAGATGGAACATCGGCTCCGGAGTGTTCAGCTTCAGCGCCTTTTCCATGTACTGCTGTGCCTCGGCATATCGATGGTTCTTGTAGAGCGCCCAGGCGAGCGCGTCGTAGCTGTAGATATCGCGGCGGAATTCCAGTTCACCTTGAGCCAGTTCAAGGGCACGGTCGAGCCTCAAATCGTGATCGGCAAGAGCCAAGACCAGGTTCCGATTCGCCTTTTCACCATTCGCGCGGGCCAGGTCGTCGGTAATTTCGAGCAGCTCCATTTGTTTCGTGGCTTGGGCGGGCTGCCCGGTTTTCTTGTATAGATCGTACAGAGCGGCGGCGTAATCGGGGAGCGGCGTGATCTGCTGGGCGCGCTGATAGTTCTCTATCGCGGCCGTCGGATCGCCGGTTTCAGCTAACACCTTACCCAGCCCGGCATACGCTGGATGGTAATTCTTGAAGGTACGGAGCGCATTGGTGAATGCTTGTTTGGCCAGATCGAACTGTCCGGTCTTGAAGTAGATGCCTCCGAGGTCGACCAGGCACCATGCTACGTTCTCGGCCGAGGAACTCCCGGCTTCGATGGCCTTTTGCATGATGTCGATGGCGCCATTGACATCGCCGAACAAGAAGCGATAATGAGCAGCCCGGTTATAGCTAGCCAGATCCGGTCGAAGTCCCACCATCTTCTGATAGGCGGAAGCAGCCTCCTCATATTCACCAATTTCAATGAGTGAGTCTCCCAGCGTTCCCCAATTCCAGGGGTCAACGGGGTTGATCCGAATCAGCCGGCGTGAAGATGCGGCAGCCTGCGCGAACATGTGCCGTTCCAGTTGGATTTCCGTAAGTAGACGCTGAGCCTCGTAGTTGGCGCCGTCTTTGCTCAGAATCTTGTCCAGGACAGACGCAGCGCGGTCCAGGTAGGAATAGTCAGTGCTTTCCCGTGTCTTCTGCACGTATGCCCCAGCCAGCAGCACCTGGTAATGCGGGTCTTCCGACTTCGTTTTGGTTAGCAGGCTGTACATCGAAATGCGATCGTCGGTACTGACTCCCGCGACTTGTTCGGCGAGAGACCGATCCTCGAGCGCGCCGAGAATGCGGTCGGCCGACGATTGCGCCCAGGTGCACGCACTGCACAGCAGGAATGCACAAACACAGATCTTCATAATTCCTCAATTCCAGGTGGGAAGGGAAATGGGCAACGATCTTGCCCATTTCCCTCGCTAGCTGATTGATTCCACGTTGACGATGGGCAAGATCGTTGCCCATTTCTACCTGGTCGTGCGTCGGCACGAGTCACGATGTGGCGCGGACACTCGTGTCCGCCGTGCCAAGACTCATCTTGGCACGTGGTTTGTAACGAAATCGCCGGGGCATCTCACTAGTTACCGGGCGGAGTACCCTTGCCATTGGTCCCGTTCTCCTGGCTATGGAGATAGCCGGCGTGGGGCGGGGCATGGAACGGGAAGTGATCCAAGGTTGGCACGTCGTTCTCGTTAACTCCGTCGCCCAGCGGCGGCGCGTTCGAAAAACCGGACACCAGAACGCCGGCCAGCGCGCGAAAGCCGATATCCACCACGTCGTCATTGGGCCTGCGCCCTCCAAAAGGCCACCCCGCGTTATCGCCGCCTAAGGGGCCCAGACGGCTTTGTTGAGCCAGAGGAGTCGGCGGAATAGTGAGATCGATACGCGTGATATCGGGCACATAGACCCCAAGCAGATCTGCGCGCGGAGTCGGCGGCACCGTCAGGTTATAGACTCCCTGGAGGATTCCGCTCACGAAGAAAGGTGCGCCAATGAACTGCGAGAACTGTGCATCGTCTTGAGGCTGGCTGCGATTCCAATAGTCTTTCATGGGAAGGGGAATGAGCGCTTCCACTGTGAGCGGATTGCCGACGCGGTCGACTTGCATGTATTCCCCGAAATTCTGCGGATCGCTGGGGCTGGGACGAACTGTCACAATCTGCCGCTGTGTCGTGGCCCAGGCGCCGATCTTGGCGTTGGATGCCGTAGAACTGGTTGGTATGGTTCCATCGGAGCTCACTGCCGTAATCGGCAACTCCACGGCGATCAGGCTGATGTTGTAACCGGCGAAGCCATCCACCGCATTCGGGTATTGCTGGCCTGGACCCGTATCGGCCGAACCAGAGAGCACCGGGGCGGGCGGGCGGAAATTCAGAGTGTCGAAAGTCGCACCGCTATCGAAGAAGAACGCATCGTCGCGCGGACCGGCAAACACGCGCCACCCATTACTGAGCGTGAACACTGAGGGTTGGCCAAGCGTCGCCTCGTAAGCAGGCGTCGATTTCGGGCCCAAATTCGGCGGTGCCACGGAAAGAGCGTGGCCGTTTTGATCGGTACTGATGTATGTAGCTTGACCTGTGGCCAGGTTGCGAATCACTATGGTGTACGTCTGATAGAGGAAAATCCCGGGATCGTCGATGCCCTTGATCGTTCCGAAGTACGAAACGAATGTCGGGTTCGGCCGCAGCTGAGTTTGAAAAACGAAATCGATTTGCATGTCGGGCCGGCCGTCCAAACCGCGCTGATTATTGATGTTGAAGCGATAAAGGACGCTGTCGGAAAACTTGTAGTAGCTCGGCCCGTTATCCGGATTCTGGAAACCCTGGACACTCATGCTCATCACGACGTCATTGCTGTGCCCGCTCTCATAGCTTCGAAAGATGTAAAAGTCGTTCAGATTTGCCGTTTGGTCCTCCAGCAAGAGGGGACCATTGCGGTGACTGGCGGCGAATGCAGTCCCTCCTAACAAAACCACGACGGCGCAAAATCGATGTGTAGCTCGGCCCATGTATTCTCCCTTCGGTCAAAAAATGGAATGGTCAACATTTACTACGGGTGGGACGGAAGTTCGGATTTGGATTTAGCGGAGAAATTTTTGTCTGGAGGCGGTTGGAGTATAATCGCTAGTGGCCGGCAAGCCGCAACAGAAATCATGGTAGACCGCGGTTGCTTTGGCATTTCACCCCTAGTGAGGTGTCCCCGCTATTTCGTTACAAAACCACGTGCCAAGATGAGTCTTGGCACGGCGGACACGAGTGTCCGCGCCACATGGTGGCGCACGCTTCAGCGTGCTGCGTCGGCACTCGTGCCGACGGGCGGCGGTTTCGAAATCACCGGGACAGCTTACTAGTGCGACTAAACCCAGGTTGGCAAATACCGGAGAATGGGTGTGCCTAGAACAGGGGAAGCGCTCATCTGCTATGCCGCCAATGCGTCGTCTGGCAGGGGCGGCCAGGGCGAGTTCCTCCGACAGATGGTCTATGCGCTCGATCAAGTTCCGCGCGGCCGCGTTCTGAGCCGAAGTTCGAAGGCCCGACGAGCCGAATGCATTGACGTGCCGTTCGACGGTTGGCGGAAACAGAGCTTCCAGGCGATTGCCGGCCTGCCCCTGTTACGCCGCCGGGGGGATCTGCTGACGCTGATCAACGATGTGGATTTCGATTCCCGGCTGCTTGCATACGCGGGGGATGTCAATCTATTCGACGGCGTCATGGGCCAGTGTAGCCGGACCTTCGAGGAGTTACACAACAAGCAGATACCGCTGGTACTGACCGCTTTGAATTGCCACATCGACGATGTTGCCGATATGCTGGCCGATGAATTCGGCAGACATGGGATTCGAACTCCCTCGTTTATTCATCCCCGAATGCGGCAGCGGGTTCGCCTTGAAATCGAGCGCGCCTCGCGCATACGGGTTATCTCCGAGTTCGCCAAACAGTCATTCGTAAATCGCGGAAGCAGGCCTGAGATGGTCGAGGTGATCTTGCCGGCCGTCGATCTTGACCACTTCCGCCCGGTTGCGAAAAAAAAGGATGGCGTTTTTCGCGTGCTCGCAGTAATGACGATCGATCCTCGCAAAGGGGCATACTATTTGCTCCAGGCATTCGAAAAGGCCGCCATTCCAGGATCCGAGTTGGTCATCATCGGCGCCACGGGCGACCCCTGGTCCAGGCAGATGCTGGGGGAAGCTATGTCGCGAACCAGCAACATTCGTATTCAGGCCGCGGACGTACTGAAGGAGCCGATAGAAGCTACCTACGGACAGGCGAGCGTGTTCGTTCATCCGGCCCTTGAAGACGGGTTCGCGCTGGCTGTCGCCCAGGCTATGGCATGCGGCAAACCGGTGATCACTACTCGCCAGACGGGCGCGGCACAATTGGTGATCGAGGGGCAGAATGGCTATGTCCTGAACTGTCGGGATGTCGACGGCCTGGTCGAGCACCTCAGGCGGCTGGCGCGGGATGAGGAGCTATTGAGCCGCATGAGCGCGGCCGCACCTAGCGCCGTGGCAAATCTCGGATACCCCGATCACGCGCAGAACGTAATAGAACTTTATAATCGCGTCCTTGCCGCATAGGCAGTCATGAGCAGCCCGGATACAGTTTTCATTACCGGTGGCTCCGGCTACGTGGGCAGCCATGTGGTTCAGCGGCTGATCGAAAACGGATACCGCGTCCGTATGCTGGTGCGCCGCGATCCTGGGCCCGTTCCGGCGGTTGAGGCGGTGGTGGGCGATCTGACCAATCCGGCAACTTATGATGCGGCTCTCTACGGGGCCGCGGCGGTGATTCATGCGGCGCTCACCGATAACCTCTCGCATGACCTCGAAGCCACCGCGCAATTGCGAAACCGCAGCGCTCAGGCCGGGGTTCGGAAATTCATACACCTCAGTACGATCTCCGTCTATGGCAATCCGCTGGAGGGAACGGTTACCGAGGATACGCCGCCCATACCTGTGGCCGATGACTACGCTCGAACGAAACTGGCAATCGAAGAGATGTTGCGGGCGCCGGCTGGAATTCCTGAAGTCGTTATTCTGCGCCTGGGGTGTGTCTACGGGATGGGCGGAGGGTGGTGGACCGCAGGGCTGCTGAGTTTAATGGAACGCGGGAGGTTGATCAAAGTGAATGGCGGGAGTGGCACGGCGAACCTGATTCATGTCTCCGATATCGGCGCCATGATTCCGCTCCTGATGGCGCGTTCCGGTGCGCCCGTCGAGACTTTCAATGTTACCGATGGAATGCCGGTTAGCTGGAGTCGTTACTTCAGCGAGCTGGAAAAACTCCTGGGCCGCAGCGCGACGGTTTCGATGGACGCGGCCGATGCGCTGGCTTACGGAAAAAAATGGCTGCAACCTTCTTTGCCGCGCCGCGTTCTGCGCAAACGGCAGGGGGCGAAATTTGTTCATCCGCTGGATGAGCGAGGTATCGCGGGATTCGTCAGCCAGGCAGTCTACAGTAATCGGAAGGCAGCTGAATTACTCGCATTTCACCCAACACACACTCTGGAAAGCGGCATGCAGACTGTGAAGCTTTTTCGCAAAAACACCGAATAGCCACCCCAACCCCCGCTCCCTAACGGTCGCGGTTCGGTAACAGGTTGCTTTGCGTTACCGAACCGCGCGCGTCAGCAAGCGGGGGCTAGCGCGGCGCTATGGTCTCTCGCCCGAGCCGGCCTTCGGCCAAATCGGGCTTGCCAGTTCGATCCGCCAGATCGGACCCTCGTCAAATAGAGGCCCCTCCGATTTGAGGAAAACCGGGGCCTTACCGCCGAGCACCCAGACGTGCGTATCGGGCGGCTGTTTCCCCGCGACCGACGCGACCGCTCCCGCCACGCCGCCGATTTCTACCTTGACCACATACCGAGTCGCCTTGAGCACCTGGCTTCCGACGGAAAACGAATCGTAGCCATCGGGGGAAATCGCGAGTTTCACCAGCCGCGGTTTTGGCGTGCTCGCCACCATGGACAACATCGTCTTTGTAGCCTTCGGGTCCACGTTTCTTATCAAGGTAGTGATTAAGCCATTGGCGAGGTCCGCAGGAAGCTTTAGCGTGTCGGTCACGGCTTTCTCTTTTCCGTCATCGCTATAGCGCACGGTGACCTGACCCGTGGAGGCGTTCAACGTCATGTCCGTAGGGCGCTTAAACACCGGGCCTTTCTGCACCAGGTGATACGTCAGAAGGCGGAATGTTCCGCGTTGCAAAAAGACCGATGTTTCGTCGTGGAGCGAGCCGTCCTTGAAGTGGAAGGTCAGCTCGGCGGTAACTCGATCCCCATTGGCCACCTGGGTCAGGTCACCGGATGCGAGGATGTCGCCATCTAACGACCGCAGTACCAGAAAGCCGTGGACGAGCCCTTCCGTATGGCGTACCGGAACTGGTTCTGCCGGCAGAAGTGCGACCCCGAAACCCAGAATAACGGCTATGAATCTGAATCTGAAGCCGAAACCGAAACCGAAACCTATTCTCATCGGCTTCATGGTAAACCCGGGGTGGGGGAAGAAGGCGGCCGCTAACAAGCGAAGTGGACGCGAAAAGTCGGATTTGCACGTTAGGCCACGTTCCAGCGTCAGATTTCTAGGTGAAGCTCTCTCTGCTTGCACTAGTAGTCCTGGTCCCTCTGGCCTACGGCTCGGATGCATCACGTCTCTACGCCCAGGGCCGCGCCGCGGAAAAGGCGGGCCGCTTCGATCAGGCCTACGTCTTCTACTCGGAAGCCGCTGCACTCGAACCTACTAATACTGACTATTGGCTGCGCAGCCAAGCTGTGCGTTCGCGAGCCGCGTTGCAGGCAAAACCAGTTCCGCCTCCGGAAGGCCTCTCGTTGCTGCTGCCGGAGGGTGAAAAAACTGAAAGTGCCACCGCCGGCGATCTCGCCGAAGCCCGCAAGCCGAAGCCTCCCACCGAACTGAAGGCCGACCCGGCCCCCCGCGACTTCGACCTGCAAGGCGACTCGCGCGCTTTGTTCGAAAAGGTCGCCCAGGCCTTTGGCCTCGATTGCGTCTTCGACGGCGATTTTCAGCCTGGACGAGCCATTCACTTCCGTGTCCAGGACATGGATTACCGCGTGGCGATCCGCGCCCTGGAGGCCGCCACCGGCTCCTTCATTGTGCCGCTCACGCCCAAACTGTTCCTGGTGGCCAAAGATACGCCGCAGAAGCGCGGCGAAGTCGAGCCGTTTGTTAGCGTTGCCATAGAGATACCGCAGGCGACCACGCCGCAGGACCTGCAGGAAGTGTCGCGTGCCGTGCAGCAAGCCATGGCTTTGGATCGGGTGGCTGTGGATTCTTCCAGAAACGTGGTGGTCCTGCGCGGGCCCATTTCGAAAATCGTTCCGGCGCAGGCGCTCTTTGAAGAGCTTATGCACCACCGCTCCGAGGTGTCTATCGAGATGGAGTTTCTGGAGGTCGACCGTCAGGATATGCTCACCTATGGCCTGGTTCTCCCCGCCAGCTTTGCTTTGCAGAACTTCAATAGCGTGGCCGGGATAGCAACTCAACTATCGAGCCTGGCGCACGGCGGGTTTGGCGGAATGGCATTCGGCGTGGCCATTGGCAGTGCTGAGCTACTGGCTCAGATGAGCGACTCAATCGCCAAGTCGATGTATCGGGTTGAAATTCAGACCCTTGATGGGGTGTCCGGCACCCTCCATGCCGGCGACAAATACCCCGTCCTGACAACCGGATATTTCGGCCCATCGAGTTCCACCGCCAGCAGCTTCAATTCGACCAACGGCACCAACGGCACAAGCGGTTCCTCCCCTTCGTCACCGGTCACTTTCGGTAATGTTCCGAATCCATCCGCCCTAGTGACCGCCGACTTTAACCAGGACGGCATTCCAGATTTGGCCGCGGCCGCAGCGGGCGGTAACGAGGCGGCCGTCATGCTTGGCAATGGGGACGGCACCTTTCAGACCGCCGTTACCTATGCCACAGGTACGAACCCTTCGGCCATCGCGGCCGCGGATATCAACCAGGATGGCTTTATCGATCTGGTTACGGCGGATGCCGGCTCGAATTCGATCTCGATTCTGCTGGGGAAAGGTGACGGCACCTTTGGGACGGCCACACACGTGACTGTGGGCTCCTCGCCGGCCGCGCTGGCGATTGCGGATTTCAACGGAGATGGATTTCTGGACATCGCCGTGGCGAACTCCGGTTCCAATACCATTTCCATCCTGCTCGGTCGCGGTGACGGCACCTTTCAGGCTCCGTTGACAGTGGCGGCCGGCACCAGTCCCCGCTCCCTCCTCACCATGGATCTCAATGGAGATGGCGTGCCTGACCTCGCCGAGGCCAACTTCGGCTCGAACGATCTTTGGATTCTTTTCGGAAATGGCGATGGGACGTTCCGCCAAGCTGCCACTTACGCCACCGGAAACTCGCCCTCCGCGGTGCTTGCGGCCACTTTGATTTCGGGTGGCCCCGTCGACCTTGTGGTTGCCAATTCGGCATCCAATACGATCTCCGTTTTTATTGGCCAAGGCGCCGGGACATACGCTGCGGGCGTGCAATTCCCCACCGGTGCTGGCCCAGTCTCGCTGGCGACCGGAGATTTCAACAGCGATGGTATTCCAGACCTGGCGGTGGCCAACAATGGCGATGGCACGCTTTCCCTGCTTCTCGGCCTGGGCACTGGGAACTTCCAGACCGCCCTCAGTTTCCCTCTCGGCACCGGACCGACCTCCGTGGTGGAGGCTGATTTCAATCGCGATGCCCTGGCGGACCTGGCGGTAGCGAACTCGACTTCTAGTAATTTCTCGCTCTTGCTCGGCGCGGGAACCGGCACGTTTCACGACTCCAATGGCACATATTACACCTCCAGCGGTGGGCAGGTCTATACTCCGCCGCCGGCATTCAGCTTTCAAGACTTAGGTGTGAGCATCAAAGTGACGCCGCACGTGCACGGCATGGAAGGAATCACACTCGATCTCGACGCCCAGGTCCAACTCCTCACCGGCGCCGGGATAGATGGCGTTCCCGTCATCTCGCAGCGCAAACTCACGTCGCAGGTGCAGGTCAAGCCCGGCGAGTGGGGTGTGATTGCGGGGCTAATGACGACGTCAGAGGCGCGCTCCATTGCCGGCATCGCGGGGCTGTCCAGCCTACCGGGCATCGGCCCTCTGATGCGCCAAAACACCAGGAATCGCGCCACAGACCAAATCCTGGTTTTGATCAAGGCGAACCTGGTCAGCATTCCGCCCGACCAGTTCGTCGATCGTGAGATCTCCATCGGCAGTGAGACCCGCCCGCTTGGGCCGATTTGAAACCTGACACAGGCAGGGATGCCTGTGCTACACAGGCAGGGATGCCTGTGCTACGAAGCAACCTCCGAGTGCGCCGTCAGCATTCTTCGCACGGCGGTGAAGATCCGCTCCACGGCCGGGCGACGGTATGCCCACCGTTCGTCGGGCTCGGGCGGATTGACCACCATCGTGGCATTGGCTTCGAAAAGCAAGAGATCGCCGGTAGCGCTCAAGCCGAAATCGATGCCGGCGTAGTCCAGGCCGAGTGTGGCTTGAATCTGGGCGAGCGCCTCCATTGCGCGCGGTCCGACCACACCCGGCATATTCGCCAGAAACTCGGCGTCCTCGGCGCGATGGTCCTCTCGTTCCGCCATTTCGGCGGTGAAATAGTGGATTTTCCAATGGCTGGAAATCGCAACGTGCAGCGGATAAAGCTGGCCATCGATCATCATCACCCGATATTTGCGCACCTTTCCATCGGCGCCCCGGGCGTTGAGGAATTCGATGACGGTCAATTCCCTCCCGGGAAGCTCGGCCACCGCGCTGGCCAGCGATTCCGGATTTTCGACCCGCAGAAAATGCCGCCCCGTATGAAAGCCGGGCGTGCGCACCAGCAGCGGGAAACGGAAGCCGTGGCGCGCCACCGTGGCAGCAGCCTCCGGAGAGGAAAGAAGCTCGCGGGGTAGAGTGACCGTTAGCGGCATTACCACACCCGGCAGCTGCGCTAGACGTGCATGATCGGCACGCCCGGTCGCCATTACTGCGGAAGGTGGATTGATCACCGGCGCCGTGGTGAGAGCCACCAGGGACTGTGCGGCTGCCAGCGCCGGCGCGGACGAATCGGCGTCGCCGATGGCATTGAACACTACCTGATGCGGCGGCAGCGGCACTTTGGGATCGTAAAACTCGGGTACCACCACGAACGTCTGGAAGACGCGGTCGTCTAGCAGGTTGCGGGTCGGTATGTTTCCGCCTACCGACGACACCAACAACAGCAGCGACACCGGAGGCCCGTCTCCGCGATACGGCATTGCCATCACCGAACGATTCTCGAAAGCTTTGCGCCGGTGCCATTCGGCGCCCTCTTCGTCGCCGAGTTCGGCCAAGACGTACGCCAGGCCTTGATGCGCCTCGACGTGGCCGGGGTCGAAGCGGAGCGCGGTCTCATAGTGCTCCCGAGCGGCCGCAAATTCGCCGCTCTCGTAAACCACATTGCCCAGGTTCACGCGGCTCATGGGATCGTCGGGATGCCTCGCAACAGCTTCCGCGTAAGCCGTGCGCGCAGCGGTTCGATATCCTGTGGCATAGAGCAGCGTGCCCAGATTGTTCAAGGCGAGCCGGTGCGAGGGTTCGTGCACCAGTATTTTCAGATACGCATGGCGGGCTTCCAGAGTCCGGCCCATCTCGCCCAGCAGGCAGGCACGGTCAAATCGCAAATCCACCGCATCGGGACTGGACGCGATGCGGTCGTTCAAATCGCGCAGTGCAGCTTCCCGCGCGCGCTGCGGCGGCCAATCCGCGTCCAGTGTCTGCTGCGGCGCGCGACTCCGGCTTGCGCTGGCTCCCATGGCGCGTCCCACGGCCACGGTTTTTTCCACCAATAGGTCGATCTCCCTCTTACCGGTGCGGTGATTGACGATGGCCGCGCGAATAGCCAGTTGGCCGTTGATGATGGTGGTGGATGGCGCCACCAGCCCGGACTCCTGCAGTTCGATGACGATCCGAGGATTGATGCGCGGGGCATCCTCCGCGCGAAAACGGAAGCAAACAACGTTAAGTTCCACCGGCGCCAGCAGCTCCAATTCCGGCGTTTGGGCGATCCGGCTTTCCAGATAACGGGCCAGGGCGCAGGTGCGTGAGATGACCGATCCGAGCGCCTCCGTGCCGTACACTTTGAGCGTGAACCAGGTCTTCAGCGCTGCAAAACCACGCGAAAGATCCGGCCCGTAATCGCAGGGCCAAGGCGCGCCCCCAGCCAGACCGCGCAGTTCCTTTCGCAAATAAGGAGCCGAAGTGGCAAAGGCCTTGCGATGCAGCACGCCGTCCCGCACCAGAATGAATCCGGCGTCATAGGGAACCTGTCCCCACTTGTGAAAATCGAAGGCGAGCGAATCCGCGCACTCGATGCCCTTGAGCCGCGGCGCCAGATCCGGCGCCAGAATCGCCAACGCGCCAAGCGCCCCATCGACGTGGAACCAGAGCCGCTCGCGACGGCAGAGGAAAGCCAGGGCGTCGAGGTCGTCAATGGCTCCGGTGTCGACGGTGCCGGCCGTTCCCACCACCAGGAACGGCGTCAGGCCTGCGCGGCGATCCGCCTCGATGGCTTTCTCCAGGGCGTTGATATCGATGCGATAGCGGCCGTCCACGGGGATCATGCGGAGCGCATCGCTGCCCAGGCCGGAGATGTCCATGGCCTTCCCGATGCAGCTATGGGCCGCCGCCGAGGTGTAGGCTATGAGCTTTTTCGGATTCCCGGCAATGCCAGCGCACCGCACCTCGAAACCCAGCTCGGTATCGCGGGCGATCAGGACACCGATGAGGTTAGCCATCGAAGTTCCCGTGACAAACAGGCCGGTCGCGCTCTCGGGAAACCCGAAGATCTGCCGCATCCACCGCACAATCTGGCGCTCCACTTCGATGGGAACGTGGTCGCGCCCGCCGAGATTGGCGTTGAGCCCGGCCGCGAGCATCTCGGCCAGCATGCCTACAGGCGTGCCGCCTCCATGTACCCAGCCCATGAACCCCGGATGCACATTGCCGGTGGTGAAGGGCAGGATATCGCGCAGGAACTCTTCGTGAACCGCGGCAAGATCGGACGGCGCCTGGGGAAGATCGCCGCGGAACCGGGAGCGCACCTCGTCTGGAATCGGCTGCCAGACGGGACGTTCGAGGATGGTTTCGACGTAATCGAGGATGTCGTCCAGCATCCGGTGTGCCTGGGCCCGAAAGCCCGGCCAATCGGAAGGGTCGAGCGTCCCAGCCTCGCCAGGTGGCAGATCTGCGCTCATATCCTACGCATTCCCGTAGTCATATCCCTCTGGTCACGTCAGAGTATACCGGCTGCCAGCTAACCCCTGGAATTCGGATAGTATTCGCAGTATAACCGGTAGGATAGAACCCGGTAGTGTACTGCCTTTTGGGCGGTGTTATTCTTATGTTGGCCTGCCCCTGGCTCGTTGCACTTGCGGGGCGGGGAGAAGTCTTGTGAAAACGCAAAACATGTCTGCTAAGAAGATTTCACTCTGTATTGTGCTCGTCTTCCTCGGCCTTGCGGGCAGCTCCTGTTCCCGCAGCGCGGCCTCCTACGTGGACCGTGGAAATACCTTTTTCGCTCGTGGCAACTACAGCGACGCTACCCTCAATTATCGCAAGGCGTTGCAGAAAGACCCGCAGTCTGGCGAAGCCTATTATCGCCTTGGCATGGCCGACCTGAAACTCGGCGACCCACGGGAAGCGTATAACCTGTTGTCTCGCGCCGCCGACCTGCTCCCCAATCGTGACGATATCAAAATCGAACTTGCGAACGTCTGCCTGGCATTCTACCTAACGGATCCGCAGAAGCCCCGCGTTCTTTACGATCGGCTCACCAAGATCTCGCAACAGCTACTGGCCAAGAATTCCGAATCGTACGATGGGTTGCGCTTTCAGGGCGATCTCACGCGAACCGACGGCAAGATCAAGGAAGCGATTGAAATCTTCCGCCACGCCGAGAGGGTGAAGCCCATGCAGCCGGACGTTGTCGTGCCCCTGATGGAGACGCTATTTTCCGACCATCAGGATGCGGAAGGTGAAAGGCTCGGCCAGGAACTGATTCAGGCGCGAAAGAATCTCGGTGTCGCCTATGAGCTCCTCTACACCCATTTCATGGCAAAAAATCAGCCGGCCGAAGCAGAGAACGTGCTCTTGGCTAGGATACGAAATAATCCCAAAGACATAAATGCCCCCTTGTTGCTGGCCTTTCACTATCAAAAGCTGCAAAAGCGTCCCGAAATGCAAGGCGTGCTGCAGAAGATTCTCGACGACCGGAAGGATTTTCCCCAAGGCCGCCTTGTGGTGGGAGATTTCTATACCAGAGTATCTGATGGGGAAGAGGCGTTACGCCAGTTTGGGGAAGGACTTAAGGAACAGCCTAACAACCGGTCGGTCTACCTGAAAAGAATCGCTAATCTCCAGAACGCCATGGGCAAGCGGGAGGAGGCCCTGAAAAGCTTAGAAGATCTCCTAGCTAAGGATCCAAAAGATCGCGAAGCCCGGACCACCAGGGCAGTTTTGTTGCTCGACGACGGAAAACCGAAAAGCGTCGACGCGGCGATGCTGGATTTAGGCGCGCTATTGAAGGAGAAGGCCGACGACCCCGTCGTGGAGTATAACCTGGGACGCGGGTATCTGATCAAGAATCAAGTGTCGGAAGCCACGGCCCAGTTCCAGAGCGCGCTCAACCACAAACCCGACTACGTCCAGCCGCGGCTCGCTCTGGCCCAGATTGATGTTTCCAGAAAAAAATATCCGGAGGCTCTGCGCTTCGCCGAGCAGGCCGTAGCTCTGGAGCCAAACAATGAGGCGGCGCAGTACTGGCGTGGTGTAAGCCTTCGCGGAACTGGCAACTATCGGGAGGCACGTGCTGTATTGACGCGTGTGGCGGCGGCCGATCCGCAGCTCACGGATGCGCAATTGCAACTGGGCCTACTCGACATGGCCGAGAACAAGTTCTCGGAAGCCGCGGCGCGGTTTGAAAAAATGTACCAACCGGGCCGCGATGCACGTCCTCTGGAGGGTTTGGCGCGGACCTACGCTGCCCAAAACGAACTCCCCAAAGTGATTCCGGTCCTGACCGAAGAATTGAAGAAGTCCCCCGACTCGGTCCCTCTCCATGTGCTCTTAGCCACAGCGGCCAGCGATTCGAAGCAGTGGGATCTGGCCATCCAGCAGTACGAGTGGTTGATCTCCTCGGATCCAAAGGTAGCTGCTGTTTACATCAGGCTGGGCCAAGCTCATCAGGCCAAGGGAGACTTCGGGAATGCCATCGCGGCATACGAGAAAGCTGAGAAACTGGCCCCCACGGATGGCCGCATTGCGGCTTCTATCGCCTTCTTGCAGGATGCCACTGGTCAGTCCGATGCGGCCCAGAACTCGTACCGGCAAGCTTTGCGGCTGGACCCGGGGAACCCGGAGATCATGAACAACCTGGCATATCTGATCCTGGAAACCGGCGGTAGCCCCGACGAGGCGCTGACAATGGCACAACAGGCCAAGGCCAAGACACCGGAAAACCCGGATGTGGATGACACCGTGGGCTGGGCCTACCTCAAGAAGAACCAGACGGATGTGGCACTTCAGGCTTTTGGCAGCTTGGTTCGCAAATTTCCCAATCAACCGACCTATCACTACCATCTGGGCCTGGCGTGGCTGCAGAAGGGTGACCGCCCCAAGGGCAAAGCCGAGCTTCAGACGGCGTTGAACCTGGGCCCGCCCCAGAATGTGGCCGCGAAAATCCGAGAGCTGATCGCGCGCCAGAACTAACCGGTCTGGTGTCGCTGCAACCGCCCGCTCGACGTCGTCGATCGGGTCAGTACCCCCTCACATCCGGAAACAGATTCGGTACCCCAATCGTGTTTTGCTATCGCGGTGCCGCTCGTTAATCATGGTCCTAGGATCTTGGTACTAGCGCGGCTACCGCCTGTAGCTAGTACCATTTAGGTGGAAGGACGGCCTAAATTCGTTGACCCCCTACAGGGGAAATGATACCTTTCGTAAGCGGGCTACTGAAAGAGGTCTCGAGAGTTTAGAATTTGTGCGATCGCTACCAAGCAGTTCGATCGCGGGCGCCGATCGAACCGCCTTCTTCAGCAAGCTGCAAGAGCGATTTAGGGACGGAGGATACAGTATGAATTTACGGTTAACGGTTTTAGTGGCGGGGTTGCTCAGCGGCTCTATCGCCTTTGCGGCTCCAACCAGCATCAGTTTCTCTAGCCTTGGGGGATCCACGATCGATTTTTCCGGCGGCAGCAACTTTTCGATCACTGGCGGAGCTTTCGACCAATTTGACATTACCAACTGCTACACAAATGGGTCCGTAACACCTTGCACCGACACTCACACTGTCGGGTTGGATGGCGACATCAGCGGCACCTATACCATCGGGACCCCTGTCGGAATTACAGCTCCGGTAACTGGCTCGGGAATCATCGAGATCAAGGACGAGAACGGGGTCGACTTCACGGGGAATCTAACGTGGGTCGAGATCGAGCAATTTGGTTCCGGCGGACAACTTAACGATCAGGCCGTTGTAAACGTCACCGGCGTCAGCTATACCGGCACCAATACGGATTTGAAGGCCATGGCTGTGAATCTGGCCGGGGACGCTACGTTGTCTTGGTCGTTCTCGACTACTGAGACGCTGGCTCAATTAAAAGCCGGTGGTGTGTCCACTGGTTATTCCGGTGCTTATGCCCCGATTCCGGAGCCCTCGTTCTACGGTCTCCTGGCCTTGGGTGTGGTAGGTGCGATCTGGGCGAACCAGCGCAAGAAGAAGACCGCCTAAGAAGTTTGACAGTAACGAGCACTACTTCAGGAGCCGGACGAAAACGTCCGGCTCTTACTTTTTTATACGGACCAATGCGGGGGTGTTCTGCCCGCGAATTCCCAGCCTGATCCCATCGTATTAACACGGCTTTCGCCCGAGTTTTGCCGATACCTTGCCGGACAGCTTGCCACACCTTGTACGATGTCCTCAGGTTCCAGTCAGATTCCAAACCCTCGCTTCATCCATCAAGGGATGGCGGTGTGGCCGTGCAACCTCTGCGCGATCGGTTCCGCCGCTATCCTGTTTTCCACGACGGCCGGCAGACCGGTGGCACCGCTGGTCGCGGCGCTCTTCTGTGGCGCCGTTTGGATCGGCATTCGGCACCTGAGCCCGTACGAATTCGGGGTGCTCACCCGTCTGTTCTTTACAAGGCCCCTGCGGCAGTTCATCGACCACCAATCCCGTCTGGAAGAGCTTGAGCGGTCCCTGGCTAACGCCGGCGACCTCGAGCAATGCTGGGAGACCATCCAGGCCGGGTGCCGTGGTTTTGGCTTCTATGGCGGAAAGCTGAGCGCTCGCGGGCGGGTGTTCGAAGCGGGTACGCTGCCAGCCGGCGTCAGCCAGCAGTGGCAACTCCGCGTGCCCCTGGCAGAGACTGAATACGTTAATCTCTATCGCGATCCCGAAGCCGAGAATCACGCGGCAGTGGTCGGGAGGCTGGCTGGTATTCTGCGGAACGGCCTCCAGGCGCGGTTCCGAGAATGGGAAGCCGGCGCCGCGCCCGTCCGCTCCCTTACAGCCGTAGCCCAGTAAGTGATACCATCCCATTTGGCCTCTTCGCGCGAGCCGGACTTGCGGGTCTGGCGATCGCAGGGCAATGGAGAATGAAATGAAAGGTGTGGTACTTGCCGGAGGCACCGGGAGCCGGCTGTTTCCACTGACCAAGATCACCAACAAGCACCTGCTGCCGATCTACGACCGGCCGATGATCTACTATCCCATCCAGACGCTCGTGGATGCGGGTATCCGGGACATATTGATCGTCACCGGAGGGAGGAACTCGGGCGATTTTCTGCGCCTGCTGGCCAACGGGAAACAGTTCGGGCTGGCGCACATCAATTACACCTACCAGGAAGGCGAGGGCGGCATTGCGGACGCGCTGGCGTTGGCCGAGCACTTCGCTGACGGGCAGAAGATCTGCGTGGTGCTGGGCGACAATATCATCGAGCGCGACGTGCGGAAGGCAGCCGACCAGTTTCGGAAACAGCCGCAGGGCGCCCATATTCTGCTGAAGGAGGTTCCGGACGCAGAACGCTTCGGGGTGGCGGAAGTGGACGGCGGGAGAGTGGTTGGAATCGAAGAAAAGCCCAAACGGCCCAAGAGTAAGTTCGCCGTAACCGGAATCTATATGTACGATGCTACGGTGTTCGACAAGATCAAGACGCTGGTGCCGTCCAACCGCGGCGAGTTGGAAATCACCGACGTGAACAACGCATACATCCGCGAAGGTCACATGACGTTCTCGTTTCTGGAGGGCTGGTGGACGGACGCGGGCACATTCGAATCGCTGCTGCGGGCGGCAAACCTGGTGGCCCAATCGGCCGGCCAGCCGCACCTGCTGCCGCACGTGAGCGATACAGCACTGGAAGGAGGAGCGCGAATCTAATGGCGGGAGAGAGAGCTGCCAAGGCCGGGCGCCGCATAGCGCAGGCGGGAGACCTGGAGTTGATGCTGCCGGACTGTCAGAAGGGGCTCGGCCACATTATTAATTCCCCGAATTCGGCCGATTTGATCGAGGGTGTGGCCATCGCCCCGTTGACCGTGTATCCCGACGACCGCGGATATTTTGTCGAGCTGCAGCGTATGGGGAAGGGACTGGCGGCCGATTTTCCGGCTGCGACCACACAGGTTTCGGCGGCCTTGAATCACCCCGGCGCCATCAAGGCCTTCCACTATCACCTGCACCAGACCGACTGCTGGAACCCGGTGCGGGGCTTACTGCAGGTCGCCCTGGCCGATCTGCGGACGGGTTCTTCCACCTTCGGACGGCGCAATACCATGTACATCGGGCCGCTGCGTCCCTGGCAGGTGCTGGTTCCCCCGGGCGTCGCGCATGGCTACAAGGTGATTGGCACCGAAGACGCGCTGCTGGTGTACCTCACGGATCGCTTTTACAACCCCCAGGACGAGGGGCGAATTCCTTACAACGATGCCTCCATCAATTACGACTGGGAGACGCAGCGGAAATAGTACGCGGGCGATTGCATGAAGATCCTGGTCACCGGCGGAGCCGGATTCATCGGCTCGGCCTTCGTGCGCATGGTCCTGACCGAGACGGGGAATGCCGTCACGAATCTCGACAAACTGACGTATGCCGGGAATCTCGAAAACCTCCGGACTGTGGAAGCCCATCCGCGGTACCGGTTTGTCGAAGGCGACATCTGCGATGAGCAGTTGGTAAACGCGCTCGTGGCGGAAGAAAAACCCGATGCGTTGGTGCATTTCGCGGCGGAGTCGCACGTGGATCGGAGCATCCTCTCGCCGGCGCCGGTCATCGACACGAACTTCCGCGGCACCTTCGTATTGCTGGAAGCGGCCAAGCGCGCGAGAACGGCCCGCTTCGTGCACGTCTCGACCGACGAAGTGTACGGCAGCCTGGCAGCGCCGCTGGAAGCTACCGAAGAGTTTCCGCTGAATCCCAGCAGCCCGTATTCCGCATCCAAGGCCGGTTCCGATCTACTGGCGCGGTCTTACTTCGTCACCTACAAGATGCCGGTGGTGATCACGCGCGCTTCCAACAACTACGGGCCTTACCAGTTTCCGGAGAAGCTCATCCCGCTGATGATCGCCAACGCGCTGGAGGGCCGGCCGCTGCCGGTATATGGCGACGGGATGCAGGTGCGGGACTGGCTCTACGTGGACGATCATTGCCGCGGCATCCTGGCGGTTTTGCGGCAGGGCAGGGAAGGGCAGATCTATAACATCGGCGGCAACCGGTCGCTGCCCAACCTGGAAGTGGTCGGGCGGCTGTTGGCGGCTACGGGGCAGCCCGAGAGCCTGATCCAATATGTCACCGACCGTCCGGGACACGACCGCCGCTACGCGCTTTCGAGCGAAAAACTCATGCGTGAGACCGGATGGCGTCCCCTTATGGATTTCGAATCCGGCCTGGCGCAGACGATCGATTGGTACCGGGCGAACGGAGCCTGGGTCGCCAACGTCCGCAGCGGCGAATACCGCACCTACTACGAGCGGAACTACGGGGGGCGCGCGGTGAACCGCTAAGGCGGTGTTTCCGAAATGCCTTAACCGCTCCCTATGGTCGCGGCTCAGAAACTCGTCGTTATACGGAGCCGCGAACATAGGGAGCGGTTAAGAGACTTTGGAAACAGGACACTAAGCGGCGGGACTATATGGATCTGACGCCAGGCGATCTTGCATTCAGAGCGGAACCGGGCGACGCTTCCGGAAAATCGCGCAAGACTGCCAAGCTGTCGATCCTGATGCCGGTGTACAACGAGCGGACAGTGGTGGAGCGCTGCATCTCGCAAGTGTTGACGGCGCCGTTGCCGGAGAACATGGAGCGGGAGTTGATCGTTGTGGACGACAGCTCCACCGACGGCACCTTCGAAATTCTGGAGCGGCTGGCGGCGGCGTTTCCCCAGATCCGCCTTTACCGGCATGAACGGAATCGCGGCAAGGGCGCGGCCGTGCGCACTGCCATCGAGCGGGCCACCGGCGATTTCTCCATCATCCAGGATGCCGACCTGGAATACGACCCCGCCGAATATCCACGGCTGCTGCGTCCGCTGCTCAATGGCCACGCCGACGCGGTCTTCGGCTCGCGCTACATGGCTGGCGAACAGAACCGCGTCCTGCTGTTCTGGCACTCCATGATGAACAAAGGCCTCACGCTGATCTCCAACATGTTCTGCAATCTCAATCTGACCGACATGGAGACCGGCTACAAGGTGTTCCATACGGACCTGTTGAAGAGCATCCCGATTCGCTCGGACCGTTTCGGCTTCGAGCCCGAGATCGTCATGAAGGCCGCTAAGCGGAAGTTGAGAATTTACGAAGTGCCCATCAGCTACCATGGGCGAACCTACGAGGAAGGCAAGAAGATCGGCTGGAAGGACGGGCTGACGGCGCTCGGCGTGGTGCTGAAATACTGGCTGATCGACGACCTCTACGCTGCCAAGTACGGCCGCGGCGTGCTGAATGACCTCACCGGGACGCCGCAATACTTGAACTGGATTTCCAAGAAATTGCGGCCCTACGCGGGAGACAAGGTTCTCGAAGTGGGGGCCGGGATCGGTAATGTCGCCGGGCGGCTAATCGGCAGGCGCATTCTATATGTGGCGGGGGAGAAGGATCCGCTCTACCTGCACGCCCTGCGCAACCGATTCCTGCGGACGCCCAACGTCGCGGTGCAACAGATCGACCCGGAAGTGGCGGAGGATTTCGCCGGCCTGGAGAACAGCTTCGACACGGTGCTTTGCCTGAATGTGCTCGAATTTATCGACGAGCCGGGGCGCGTGCTGGATTCCCTGTGGGCCACGTTGAAGCCTGGCGGCATCCTCGTCATCCTGGTGCCGCAGAATCCTGGCCTATACGGAACGCTCGATCAGAGCCTGGGATACAAACGGCGCTACAGCGCGGCCGAAGCCCGTCAGTTGGCCGTAGCGCATGGCTTCACGGTCGAGACGGTAGACAACATTAACAAGGCGGGCACATTTCCGTGGTGGGTGTACAGCCGGGTGGTCCGCTCGCGGCGAATCAGCAAGCTGGTGCTGAAGCTTTTCGATAAGACCGTGTGGATGTGGAGCCGGGTGAACGGGCTGATACCTTGTAAGGGCCTTTCGTTGATGGTGGTGGCGCGGAAAACCGGTTGAGTGGGGCGTGCTTGAGCTTGCCCTGGCGGGTGTATGGAAAGAAAGAGGCTGCTGAAAAACTCGTTTGCAGGGGTAACCGCACCGGCGGCGAAGACCGCCGGCGTTACGTAGCGCTGGCGATCTTGTCGCCGGCACCGTGGGGCGGCCATACCCTGCGCCAGAGAGAGCGCGGCGTTGCTTATGATCGAGCGACGGGTCGCTGATCGAGGCCTAGGACGCCGACGATGATCCCATCGAGGGAAGCGGGAATGGTGAGGGCGCTTTCATAGGAGAGGTACACCTTTCCGGCGATTTCGCAGGAATGCAGCTTGACACCGAAGGCCGCCTCCATCTGGGCCACCGTGCCCGAAACCTTCGCGGTACGTTTGGCTGGGCTGGATTCGGTAACGGTCAGGCCGTAGGACGTGGCAAAAGCAGCGACCTTCTGCAGGTCTACGGGATCGGCACCGAGGAACTCCGCGGCGTCTCCGCGGGAGATCGGCTGCGCTTCGCCTCGCAGGATCGCCTCGATCCTTGGCTCGGTCCCGCTGGCCGGGCGGCGCCTCACCAGGATGGTCACGTCCACGCTTTGGGATGGAGCGGGATCGGTGCGGTTGTGGAGGCCAGCCCCGCCAGGGTGCGGCCGGCTGGCCTCTAGGGAAACGCGATCGTTACTCAAGCGTCACTCAAGCGCCGCCGGATTTTACAGCCTTTCCCATAAGGGCGTTCACCAGAGCGGTTCCGTTCGGACTGCCGAACCCGGTGCAGGGGTCCCAGCCGGCGCCGGCAGAATAGCCTCCATTGTTGCCGCTGGTGATGTCGCGGAAACCCGTTTCTGCAATCTGATAAATGGAAGGCTGCATGAAACCGAGCGGCCGGCCCAGTTGCTGATTCATCAGGGCAGTGAGACCGGCCCAGAGCGGCGCGACAGCGCTGGTTCCACCGATGACCTGGTTCTTGCCGTCCACGCGAACCGCGTAGCCAGTGACCGGGTCGGCATCGCCCGCAACATCGGGAACGCCGCGGCCCGCGAAACTGGTTTCGGGCTGCTTGGGCACTCCCGCCGAAGCCTGGTAGCTCGGAATGGGGAAGATCCTGCTCACGCCGCCTCCTGTCGCACCCTCCTGGTTGGCGAGCTCGTTCCACACCACTTCGCTGCTCAGAACCCCATTAGACGTGTTCAGGCGCGTCCCGCCGCAGCCCAGGACAGGCGGCAGGCAGGCGGGCAGATCCACGTGCAGCTGGTTGTCCGTCACGCCATCGGTAGCGCCGTCATCGCCAGCAGCAGCCGTAACTGTGACACCCACGGCGGCGGCGTCTGTGACCGCCTGCAGCATCGCATCGGCAGACTGTTGGGTCCACGAGTCCTCCGGGCCGCCCCAACTGATAGAGATGACGTTAGGCTTATTCACTGTGTCGTGGACCGCGGTGGTGATGGCGTCGACGAAACCTTGGTCGGTGTTAGGCGCGAAGTACACCACGATGCGAGCTCCCGGCGCCACCGCTCCGGCAACCTCGATATCGAGCATCACTTCGCCATCGGAGTTTGGGTCGACGCCGGGCTGATTGACGCCCTGGTCGACCGAAACGGAGGTCACCACCGGAGGAGTGATCCCGAGCGCCTTGAAGTAGGTTTTGAGATCCGAGGCTTTGTAGCCCCCGCCCAGCTCAATGATGCCAATCGTCTGCCCCGCTCCGGTTGCGCCTGTGGGGAAATTGTAAAGCTTGGCGACCTGCACCGGGGTCAAGAAACCAGGGGGCTGCGAGGCGTGGATGCGAAGGTGGGGTTTGGCAATCGGACGATTGTCGAGGCCGAGCACGGCACTGACTATGTGTTGTAACTCTTCCGCGATCATGATGGAGCCGGTACGGCCACGATAGGAGCCGCGCGGGGAGTCATAGTGCGCCAACTTGGTGCCGAACGCCAGTTGCATATTCTCAGCGGTGCCGGATAGCACCACGGTGCGCCGGGCCTGGCTGCGTTCGGTGACGGTTAGACCGTATTCATGAGCAAAGGCCTCGACGACGGCGATATCGGCAGGGGCAGCTCCATGGATAAGCCCGTACTCCTCCCTGGAGTGGTGGTTGATCGGTTGCGAGCTGGAAAAGGCGAACGATTCGAGTTTAGCGGTCTGGGTCCTACGGCGGAGCACCAGGGTTACATGGACCACTTCGTGGTTATCGATTGGGCGTGCGACTGACGCGCCCGCCGCTGGCTTGCGTTCGCTACCGGCTAGCGCAATTTTCTTTTCAAAGGCCATTAATTATCCTCTTTCTTACGTAAATGCGGTGGTCTAGGAGTTTAAAATAGAGCGATTCAAAGGGAAAATCAATGCGGTTGACCCCCGGTTTTTCCCGTAAAGGGGTTTTTCGTACAGTAATCCCTCAAAACCAGACACAGGCCGGGAGGCCTGTGCCACCAAGCATTCCTGCCTGGGTTTGGTTTTAGAAAGTTCAGTCTCCCGCTTGCATTGCGGGTGCGGCTTCCAGAGGGCCCGGCGAGCGGCGCCATGCGCGCCACCGCTCCAAAATCGTCGACATGTAGGTATACACCACCGGCGTCAGGTAGAGAGTCATCAACTGCGAGAATGCCAGGCCTCCCACTACCGCCATGCCCAGCGGACGGCGCGACTCGCCTCCTGCGCCTAAGCCTAACGCTACGGGCAGTCCGCCCAGCAGGGCCGCCATGGTGGTCATCATGATGGGCCGGAAGCGGATCATACAGCCTTCGTAAATCGCCTGGAGAGGCGGCTTGCCTTCCTTGCGCTCCACTTCCAAGGCGAAATCGATCTGCATGATCGCGTTCTTCTTCACGATGCCAATCAGCATGATGAGACCGACGAAACTATAAATGCTCAGGTCGATCTTGAAAAGAACCAGCGTCAGCAATGCTCCAAAACCCGCCGACGGCAGCCCCGAAAGGATGGTCAGTGGATGAATGTAGCTTTCGTATAGAACGCCGAGCACGATATACACCACCAGGATCGCGATCATGAGCAGAAGACCCATGTTGCGCATGGAATCCTGAAAGAGCTTGGCGGAGCCTTGGAACGTGCCCGTAATGTTGGCGGGAAGAATGTCCTTGGCGGCTTGCTCTATGTCGTCGGTAGCCTGGCCGAGAGAAACTCCCGGTTTCAAGCCGAACGCGATGGTCACCGAGGGTAGCTGGCCGGAGTGTGGAATGCTATTGGGACCGGCGTCCAATTTCAAGTGCGCTATAGCGTCCAGCGGAACCAATTGGCCGGAAGTGGATTTGAGATAAATCAATTTGAGCGAGTCTTCCTGCCGCTGGTATTCCGGCAGGAGTTCCAACAGAACACGATACTGGTTGTTGGCGCCATAGATGGTCGAGACCAGTTGGGGACCGAAGGCGTCGTACAACACGTTCGAGATGTTGTTCCAATCCACGCCCAGGGCAGCGGCGCGATCGCGGTCGAGGGTAATCCGGATTTGCGGATTCTTGATCTGCAAATCGCTGATCACATCCACCAGGCCGGGGATGCGGCTCATGGCTTCCTCCAGGCGCGGAGCCTGCCGGTAGAGCTCGTCGGTATCGGGCCCGTAAAGCGTGTAGTCGTACGCCGAGTTCGAGTTGCGCCCGCCGACGCGGATGGCCTGCGGAATGCGCATGGTGACACGCAGGCCGGGAAGACTGGCGACCTTCGGCCGTATGCGGTTCACAATTTCATTCACCGTGGCTTTCCGCTGCCGCCGCGGCTTAAGCATGACGTCCAGGTTGCCGTTATTGGCGCCGCCATAACCGCCTCCGCCGCCGCCCGTCCGCATGAAAAAGCTATCGACATCGGGATCCTGGATCACGATATTCGCTACTCGCTGCCCGTACCGGATCATCTGGTAGTACGACGTGCCCTGCGCCGCGTTCATGTTGACGTTGAACTGATCGTTATCGGTGTCGGGGATGAAGCCCTTGGGCACAACCACATAGAGGTAGGCAGTGGCGCCAATCACGGCGAGGAAAACCACCAGCATCGCGGGCCGGTGATGCAACACCCAGCCCAGGCTCCGGCCATACGTGTCCCGCGTGGCGTTAAAGGCGTTTTCAATCCAGCGGTACAGGAAACCATGCTTCTCCGTTTTTGGCTCGCGCAAGAAGCGGCTGCACAGCATAGGGGTCAGCGTGACCGAGACCATGCCCGAGATCAGAATCGCGGCGCAGATGGTGACTGCGAATTCGCGGAAGAGCCGGCCCAGAATACCCGACATGAACAGAATCGGGATGAACACGGCAGCCAGGGAAAGTGTCATGGAAACAATCGTGAACCCGATTTCCTTGGATCCCTGCAGGGCCGCCACCAGCGGTGTTTCTCCGTGCTCGATGTGACGGACGATATTCTCCAGCATGACGATGGCGTCGTCCACCACGAAGCCGACCGACAGAATCAACGCCATCATCGAGATGTTGTTCATGCTGAAATTCAGCAGGTACATCACGGAGAAGGTGCCCAGAATCGAGAAGGGCAGCGCCATGGCGGGAATCATGGTGGCGGAAATATTCCGCAGGAAGAGGAAAATCACCATGATCACCAGGCCAAGAGTAGCCACCATGGTGAACTGGATGTCGTGGAAGGCTTCTCGAATGTTGCGACCGCGATCGCCCCGGATGATCAGGTGCGCGCTGGGCGGAATCTGTGAATTGAAGAACGGCATCAACGCCCGGATTTGATTGATCACCTGGATGGTGTTGCTGCCGGGCTGCCGGGTCACCTGAAGCTGCACGACATTGCTGCCGGCCTTGCCAAACTCGCGGCCGTACATCTGCGCCATCTGCTTGTCGTCCTGCACGCTGTCGATCACGGTCGCCACTTCGTGCAGCCGCACCGGCGCGCCGTTACGGTAGGCGACGATGATGGGACCATAATCGGCCGCATGCCGGAGTTGCCCGTTGGCGAGGACGTTATAGGAAGTGTGCTTGCCAAACAGGGTGCCGGTAGGAAGATTCACGTTCCAATTGTTGATGGCGTCGCTGATCTCATTGAGGCCGATTTGGCGCGTGGCCAGGGCGTTGGGATCCATCTGCACACGTACGGCGTATTTTGCGGAGCCCCATATATTGACCTTGGCCACGCCTGGGACCATGGAAATCCGCGTCGCGACCATGGTCTCCCCATACTCGTCCAGGTCCGACATCAGCATGGTGGGCGAAGTCATCGCCAATTGGATAATCGGGTCGTCGGCGGGGTTTTGCTTACTGAAGGAAGGAGGCGTGGGCATGCCCACCGGCAGAAGAGGCGTAGCGGCGGCGATGGCCGTCTCCACATCCACCGCGGCGCCGTCGATATCGCGGCTCAAATTGAACTGCAAAGTGACGTTTGTGCCGCCCGAGGTGCTCTGGGAAATCATCGAGTCCAGGCCCGCAATGGTCGTGAACTGGCGCTCCAACACGGTGGCGACGGAGGATGCCATAGTCTCAGGACTGGCGCCGGGAAGCTGGGCTTGGACCTGAATGGTGGGATAGTCCACCTGTGGCAGGTCGCTGACCGACAACGCCATGTAGGCGATCACGCCGAACATCGCAATGGCCAGCATCAACAGGCTGGTGGCGATGGGCCTGCGGATGAAAGTTTCGGAAAAGTTCACGCCCGCCTCCCGGATATGGCGATGGTAGACGCTGAGACTTACGGTGTCAAGCCTCCACCAGCGCCGATCTGCATAGACACCAGGCACTTATCGGGCACATTGCGCCGCACGGTCCCGGTGCCGCGCTTGGGGCGGAGCCGTTCGACAAGCTCGCCGGTGCACAGTCTTTCGCAAACGAATTGGGGATTTGTATTACGCGAATGGTGGGCTAGCTGCGTCAATACTTCCGAAGGAATTTGATCCGGAAAGGAGTGTCATGCATGCCCGGCTCCAGGCATTCGCGATTGCCGCCCTGTTCGGTTCCAAGCATTTGGCCAACGTGCGGCCGAGCAGAGCGTCGACCGCGTCCTTTACTTCGCTCACATCGAGAATCGCCAGGGGATACAGGACATCAACCGCGCAATTCGCGCAGTAACCGATATTCCCGCGGTGCCCGACATCGCACAGCGCACTCTCTCGTTACACCCGTGATCGTTATCAGCCGCGGTTTGTGGAAGCGCCGCTTCGCCGGAAGTGAGGAAGTTCGCGTGTTCGCAAGCCGCTACTACCCTGTGACCGCTGTAATGCGGTCTGGGCAGCGCCATGTGCCGCCCAGCACCGGCGACAAGATCGCCAGCGCTACGTAACGCCGGCGGCGGAAACGCCCGTGGCTACCCGGACTCGAAATGCCCAAACTCCAGTGACCGCGTTGTCGTTATACCGACGCCACGGCTACTTCCTGGCGCGCATCCTTATCCACGAACACGAAACGGCCCATGAACGCGGCCCCCGCCAGCGCCACCACCGCCATCACAAAGGCCGCGGAGTATCCAAAACGGCCGGAAACGGCTCCGGCTGCAAAGGCTCCCATGCCGACGAACAGATCGTAGAAGGCGCTCAACACGCCGATGGTAGAGCCGCGTTCGCCGCTGGGCGTTTTGCGCAGGACGGTTGCCAGGATGGACGACCAGGGGAACGAGAACCCGAAACCTAACACTGCGGCCGCGCTCACGGCCAAAACCGGCGGAGGACCGGATGCCAGCACGATCAATCCCAGCCCCATCGCGGTAAGCCCGATGTAGTAAGGGATCGCCGGCGGAAAGCGATCGGGCAATCCGCCCAGGAAGAAGCGCGAGAGCAGCATCATGCCGGCGTAGGCGGAAAACGCCATGCCGCCCGAGTTTCCGTGCTGCGCTAAAGACAAAATGAGGAAGCCGGCGATTACCGGATAGTGTACGTTGACGAAGCCTACTGCGAGGCCGGGACGAAGCAGCCACCGCGGATTCCAGTGCCGCGGACCGGTATGCACGGTGGGCCGGTACTCCTCGGGCACGCGCGCGACAATCGCCAGTGCCACCAGCGCCAGAATAATCTGCATCCATGCGGCGTGCTGAAAGGAACCAAGCCAGTGGCCCACCACCGGCCCCGCAGAGATTCCTCCCCAGATGCCGCTGCTCATGTAGCCCAGCGCCTGGCTGCCGCGATCGAGGCCGCCGGTTTCCACGATCCACGTTGCCGCGCCCGTGTACAGGCAGGCTTCACCGAGCCCCTGAAACATGCGGCCGATGTAAGCGCCGGTAATTCCGAGAGGCAATAAGTAGGCTGCGCCGGCGAGCGCGCAACTGAGCAGGCCCGTCAGAAAAGCGATCTTCCGCCCGCGCCGGTCGGCCAATGGGCCCGAAACGAGGCGCGCCCCCAGCGCCACAAACGAGAAAATGCCGATGACCAGGCCGACCGTTTGGTCCGACCCTCCCAGGTCGTAGCGCACGTGCGGGCCGAGCGCCGGCAGCACCGTTCCAATACCGAGAAAGCCGAGAAAGGTGGCTCCAATCAGAGCCCAAAAGCGCCCGCCGAAGCCTCCCCCGTATGACCCCATCTGATTGATTGTACTTTGTGTGCAATCGTACGACGATGCATTTGATATTAGCTTCATGGGGGTGAGTCATGAAACATCCTGCCCCCGGAATAGCCACTGAATCGCCGGGCGGCCAGGCTACCGATTCCACCAGGAGCGGGAACGGAAGGTCTAATCGTCGGGAACGGCTTGACTCGTTCCGGAGAGAGTAGAATCCAAAGGATGGCTATCAGCGAAAGCCGTAGACGAGAAATTGAGGCGCGATTGGTCGAACTCGCTGTACCTCCCATCGATGAGCGAAAATTCGATATCTACCTGGACAGCCTTTCCGAGGAGGAGCGAATTCACGGAATTTTTTTCCTACGTGAGTACGGTGATCTGCAAATGAAAGAAAAATTTCGCGACTGGTCGCGCTGAAGAAAGCTTGCCGTGAAGTTTCCGTATCCTAACCGAGCCCAATGGATCATTATCTGGGTGGCCGCCATCCTCCTGTTCACGCAAGCGGACTGGGATTTTTTCAAGAGCTTTGGAGAATATGGACCCTACGGTAACTGGCTGTGGCCTGAGCAGGCATTCGGACATCGGTATCAGCGACTCCCCGTTACCTTGATTGTCTTAGCGGTTCTCCTGGTTGGCAATTTGCCCGGCCCGTCTCTTTGCGGTCCCCGATCTTGATTCCCGTGGGCTTCGTTTTGCTATGTGTTTGCTGGTACGCAACTGTCGTCCTTCGGCATTGGCTTCCCACGCTTATCCCTGCCAGACCTGTAGTCAGCGGTCCCTCGACGACCGGTACAGCGTCAATAGACGATATCGCCCCAGTTACCTCACCGCCATTGCCTCCAGGTTTCAGGCCAGGCCCCGCCGAAGGGGCTGACTTAGGCAACGGATGGAAGCTGGAAACCAAGCCGAAGGCAAGGTCCAAGGGCACGGTGCTGCTTGATCCAACCGAGATTGACCACGCACCAGCGAAGCCGCGCCAGCCGGACGTGCTTGACAAGCTGCTAGAGGATGCGCCAGCGGCAAGGAAATAACGATGGAATCTATTACAGGGAATTGGGAGGCTGGCTTCGGGACCTAACCTCCGCCGAGGTTGGCACACAAAGCGGGACCCGAAGACCGGGGGACTCTTGCACAGAATCTAATGGTAATTATTCCTCACGCGGCGTACTTCGACGCTGCCGGTAAGCCCACGGGCAAGATCATTACAGTAGCCGGCGCGGCCGCACCTGTTAAGGCATGGATCACTTTCGAGCGTGACTGGAGAAAGATCTTAAAGCGAGAGGGTGTCAGCGCTTTTCATGCGACCGATTTCGCCGCGAGTCTACGAGAGTACGTTGGGTGGAAGGGTGATAAACCCAGACGTGCTCGCTTTCTGCATGACCTCGGAATTGTTTTCAGAAATGCGGCGAGTAGGCTCTTCTCAATTAGTGTGGAGATGAGCGCTTGGAAGTCGGTGAATAGTGAATTCTTGCTGGAGGAAACTTTCCATTCTCCTTACGTGCTCGCGGGCTTTACGGTCGTGCTGGCTGTGAAGAAATGGAGGGAGACAAACAAAATAACAGCACCCATAGAATTCTTCTTTGAGGAAGGTGACGAGGGATGGGGCGCCCTCACAAAATTGTGCAAGCGCGATGGAGTGGTCCCTACCCGGCGGCCTAAATCAAAGGCGATTCAATTCGAAGCTGCGGACCTGCTCGCGTGGAAAAACAGAATAGCTTGCATCGAAGCCCTGAAGAACCAACCTTCGCCAGACGACTCAATCCGGAAGACGGTCGCAGCGCTGAAGCGCATCGTAGAAGACATCAAATCTTTGGAAAAGGTCCTGGTCTGCCCAGGCGATCCGCTGGTTTACGGCGAAGAGAACCTCAGGAAAACGTGCTGGGATTCCAATGTCCCGTTACGGTCGAATGTCGGGCCTGTTACGCCGATTTCTTGATCTCAGGGTGCAATAGATTCGCCGGGAATCCGTCGCCAGAAAGCCCCGAAACCGCACTCCCTGCAACTCCCTCGTGCTATCGCAACGCTGCATAGTAACTTTTAGGCCTCACGATTAACGACCCCGCGGCGACACCTGTGAAGACATCGCCGATATCTTGGGGAACAGCGCCAAGGTGTGCCAACGGATCTACGGGAAATGGAGTCCGGATCGGCAGGACCGCATCGACCGTTTGATGCAACTGGTGGCCGCTCCTGGTACAATTCCGGTACAGAACCAAAACGAACCCGTTAACTGGTACAAAACACAATGCTTAAGAACGGGGGGTTGGGACATGAAACGGCTACGGGCCTTGCTATTGCTGCTCTTCACCTCGCTGGCCGGCGTGGCGCTGTTCGTTGCCAACTCGCAGGCCAATCCGGAAATCATCCGCATGATTGTTCCCGGAGTTTGGTTCCGCGAGGGTGACATCGATCAGACGCACTGCAACAACGTGATCATCGAAATGAAGGACTACTTGATCGTGGTGGATGCCAATTTTCCGGACGGCGCGCGTGCCACCATGGCCGATGTCAAAAGGCTATCGTCCAAGCCTGTCAAGTACGTGTTCGACACGCACCACCATGGCGACCATCTTTACGGCAATATTCTGTGGACGCAGACTGGCGCCACCACACTAGCGTTCAAAGAGGTGGGAGAGGAATTGAAACGGTTGGAGCCGGGCCGCTGGCAGGAGAGCGAAAAAACGCGCAAGGACGTGGCCGACCTGCACCAAGCCGGGCCGGAGCCGCCCAAGCAGGACATCAACGAAGCCATGTTTGTGCTCAACGACGGCTCGCGGAAAGTCGAGTTCCGCCATTTCGGATGGGCCCACACACGCGGCGATGGCTTCGTTTACTTGCCCAAGGATCAGGTGCTGGCCACAGGCGACGCGGTGGTGAACGGTCCCTACAACAGCGTGACCGACGCCTACATCGAAAACTGGCCGAACGTGCTCCACGCAGCCGAGAAGCTGAAAGTGAAATATGTGCTGCCGGGCCACGGACGCAATGGCGGCCGCGAGTTGCTGATCGGCCAGGATCAGTTCATGACGGAATTGTTCAAGGGTGTGAAGGAGGGCATCGCGCAGGGACAGAAGCTGGAAGCCCTGCAGATGTCCATTCAGTTGCCTACGGCCGTGACGGACTGGGTGAGCGACTCGCTGTTGAAGCAGCAGATCAAAGCGGCCTACGACGAGATCACCCAGCACAAGCCGCACGGCGAACTGGCTAACTGAGCCGCCGGCGCCGGAGCCACAGGCCGTGGGCCGCCCGCAAGGCTGCCACCCAGACGATGGCGGCGGCGTACCCGGCCACTACGTCGCTGGGGTAATGAACGCCCAGATAGATCCGCGAAAAGCCGATCAACCCCACCACTAACGCTGCTCCCGCCCACACCAGTGCTTTCCCCGCGCGTGATCGCACTCGTGTCGTGACAATCGCGGCGGCGAGCCCATAGAAGCAGCAGGAGGAGATCGAGTGCCCGCTCGGGAAACTGTAGCCCAGCGGTTCGGCGTAACCAAAGAACGCATCCGGGCGCTGCCGGTGGAATAGCTCTTTCAGCAACAGATTCAGCAGTTCGGCCCCGATGGCGCCCACGGTCAGCAAGATCGCCGCGCGCTTGCGCCTGGTCTGAGCTAGCCTCCAGATCAGAACCACACTGACAAGGATCAGGAATGCCGGCGAGCCCAGTTGCGTGATGCCGCGCATCACGGCCGTCAATGCCGGAGAGGCCCACGAGTGGATTGAGTCGCGGACTCCGTTGTCGAAGCGCAGCGTCGCACCTTCCAACACTTCATTGGCCAGCCAGGCAAATAGAAGGAGGGCCGCCGAGGCCGCCGCGAAACCGGCGACAAGAAACCGACTGGATCGGGATTCCAAATTAGAGCCCGACATCATCACACAACTATGATTGACACAAACACCTTCCTGCGCGCACCGCGGCAGAGCCGCCAGTTTCTGTTTCATAGCGCATGACGAATGATGCCGCTTAGTGGCATGATAGATCGATGCCGAAGACTCGAGCGGCTAATGGGTTTGCGTCAGCCATCGAATACCACCGCGAAGGCGATGGACGCTGGCTTGCCGATATCCCGGCCCTTCCAGGTGTGACGGCGTACGGGCGCACCAAGAAGCGAGCCACGGTGGCGGTGCAGGCATTGGCGTTGCGGTTGATTGCCGACCGCCTGGAACACGGCGAGGCCATTCCTGGCCCGATGAACGTTTCCTTCATTGCCGCCTGAGACTGTGACTTCCTTTGGGCCCCGCGGCTAATCCCTCCGCAGCAGCGGTTCGAGAACCCGAGCCACGTTTTCGGCCACCAGTCGCGTGCCCTCGGCGTTGGGATGCAGGCCGTCTTGCTGCATCAGGTCGGGATGCCCGGCCGCGCCCGCCAGCAGAAACGGAATCATTGGCAGTTGGTACTTCGTCGCCAGCTCGGAATATATGGCGTTGAACTTGCGAATGTAATCGGGGCCGTAGTTCGGCGGCAGCGTGATTCCGGCCAGCACGGTGATGATGCCCGCTTTCTGGAGCGCTTCAATCATCTGCGACAGGTTGGCTTCGGCGATGGAGACCGGCTGTCCGCGCAAGCCGTCGTTGGCGCCGAACTCGAGTAGCACCACGCGCGGCATTTCCGCTAGCACCAGTGGCAGGCGTTCGATTCCATCCTGCGTGGTGTCGCCGCTCACGCCGAAGTTGACGATGCGATAGCGGTAACCGCCGCGATCCAGCTCGGCCTGCAGCAGGTCCGGGTAGCTCTTGCCTGGATCGACGCCGAACCCGGCCGTCAGACTGTCGCCGAAGCAGACGATGGCGGGCCGGTTGTCGACGGCCTTGGGAGCCGCCTTTGCCGTGGACGCCGGCGCGCTATCCTTCGACGCTGCGGTTGGCAGCTGCGTTGCGTCCCGCTGGCACGCGCACATGACGACGAGGAGCGGGATCCACCAGAGTTTTCTCATCCCAATGCCATAATAAGATTTGATCCAGGTGCGCGGCCTAACGAAGTCGATCCACACCGGGACCCACCGTGTGGATATTCTCAAAGGCATCGACCTGGAGATTCCGCGCGCGCAGTTCGCCGCCATCATGGGCCCTTCCGGCAGCGGCAAAAGCACGCTGCTTGGGCTGCTCGCCGGGCTCGACTCTCCCACCAGTGGCCAGATTCTTTTGGATGGCGAAGACATTACTTCTCTGGGCGAAGATCAGATGGCCCTGCTGCGCGGCCGCAAAATCGGCTTCGTGTTCCAGTCGTATCATCTCATTCCTACGCTGACGGCCGAGGAAAACGTGCTCCTGCCTATGGAACTGGCGGGCAACGGTCATGGCGGCCGGAAGCGCGCCCGCGAACTGCTCGACCGTGTGGGGCTGGCTGACCGGCGGGATCACTATCCCGTGCAGTTATCGGGTGGTGAGCAGCAGCGCGTGGCCCTGGCGCGAGCGTTCGCTTTGCAGCCGCCCATACTCCTGGCCGACGAGCCTACCGGCAACCTGGATAGCGCTACCGGGCAAGTGGTTCTCGACTTGATGCTGGCGCTGAACCGCGAGCAGGGCACCACCCTGGTGCTGGTCACGCACGAGGAATCCATCGCGGCGTGTGCCGACCGTCGCATCCTGTTGCGCGATGGCCTGGTGGTGAGCCAGTGAACGCCAATCTGCCATGGTCCACCGCGTTCCGCATAGCGTGGCGCGAAATGCATGCGGCGCGCGCCAAGTTCCTCTTTGTGATCGTGGCCGTGGCGGTGGGCGTCGGATCGCTCACTGGAGTGCGGGGCTTTAGCCGCTCCTTCCGGCGGATGTTGCTCCGCGAAGCCCGCACGCTCATGGCTGCCGATCTCTCCGCGCGCGTGTTCGGTGTTCCCACGGCCGATCAGCAAGCCGTGTTCGACAACCTGGCGGCGCGCGGCGTCGCGCGCACCTGGATCACCGAAACGGTGACGATGGCATCTTCGGCGGCGGACCCGGATCCCTTGCTGGTCTCTGTAAAGGCCGTCGATCCGCGCGCCTATCCTTTTTATGGTGAGGTGCGGTTGAACCCGCCGCGGGCCTTGCGCGACGCGCTGGATGCGCAGACGGTAGTAGTCACTGACGACCTGCTGCTGCGGCTCAAGGTCAAGACGGGCGACACGTTGCACATCGGCGGACAGGATTTTCGCATCGCGGCAGTGATCGCTTCCGAGCCGGACCGCATGACCGGCACGCTGAACGTGGGCCCACGCCTGATGATTACGCGTGAGGGGCTCGACCGCACCGGCCTGATCAGCCTCGGCAGCCGCGCCTCGGAGCGGTTTCTTTTTCGGCTTCCGGCCACTGGCTCGCCGGGCGCGGGGGAAGTGCGCCGCATCTTGAAAAAAGCGCTTCCCGAGGCCAGCATTGCCGACTACCGCGAGACCCATCCGATCATCACGCGCGGGCTCGATCGCTCGACTACGTTCCTCAGCTTGATCGGTTTGATCGCACTGGTGATTGGCGCCATGGGGGTGGGCAGCGCCATGCATGGCCACCTCCAGCAGCAGCTCGATTCCATCGCGGTCATGAAATGCGTGGGCGGCCGTTCCGCGCAGGTGATCCGCATCTACACGGCGCAGACGCTCCTGCTCGGGTTGAGCGGCGGTCTGCTCGGGGTGCTCCTGGGCACCGCGGTTTCGGCGGCATTCCCCAGCCTGATCGCGCGCTACTTCACCATCCAGGCGACCCCGGTCATTGATGCGTGGCCGGCTCTGCAGGGTGTCGCCATCGCGTGTCTGGTCACGCTGCTGTTCACGCTGCCGCCGCTGTTGGGAATCCGAGCGATCCGGCCCGCGCAAATCTTTCGCCGCGATATGGAGCCGGAAACCGTCGCGCGCCGGCGTGGGTGGTTCTCGCGCGAACGACGGCCCGCGCTGCTGGCGGGTGCTGCCATCCTGATCGGGACCGGCCTTGTCGCGGCCACCCTGACCGATGGCGGCCTGCGCCTGGCGCTGCGCACCGGCGTGTATTTTACGCTGGCGCTGGCGAGTGGTGTTGCCGCGCTTTCCGGTGCCGCCTGGCTTCTACTGCGCGCAGTGCGCCTGTTCCTGCGGCATGCTCCCGCGCGGCTGCCCAGCAGTCTTCGCCAGGGCATTGCCAATCTCTACCGCCCGGGGAATCAGGCGCAGGCGGCGGTGGTGGCGCTGGGAGTCGGGGTGATGTTTACGCTGGCGGTGTTTCTGATCCAGAGCGGATTGCTGGCGCAGATACAGACCAGCGCGCCGCCTGGAACTCCCAACGTTTTTCTGCTCGATATTCCAGGCGCCGAGCGTCAGGCCGTCGCGGAAGTGATTCGTCACCAGCCGGGCATCGAGCAGGCGCCAGACGTTACCGGAGCTGTAGCTGCCCGCATCACCGCCGTGGATGGCAAGCCCCTCGACCAACTGCCGCTGCGCGATTTTGGCCGGCGCTTCCTGCGCACGCGGTCGGTGACAGACATGCAGGAGAAGCCGGCGGACATGCAGATCCTAAGCGGCGCCTGGTGGGCGGCCGGCGACCGCACGCCGCTGGTCGCCGTAACCGACGAAGCCGCGCACATCTTGAACCTGAGGGTCGGCTCGACTGTCGATTGGAGCATCTGGAATCGCACCATACGGACCCGCGTTGCTTGCATCGAGCGGACCGAATCTCTGCGCATGGCGGCGCGCTTCGAATTCATCTTCAACCCGGGCCAACTAGATAATCTGCCGGCGGTCTACTATGGCAGCGCGCGCGTGCGGCCCGCCGACGTGGCGCAATTGCAGCGCGTCCTGTACCAGCGCTTTCCCACCGTCACCGTGGTCAACATGGCGGACGTCATGCAAACGGTGGAAGAAGTGGTGGACCGCATCTCCATGGTGGTTCGCTTCATTTCGGCGTTTACGATTCTGGCGGGGGCCATCATGGTGGCTTCCAGCGTGGCCGGCACGCGGTTTCGCCGCATGCGCGAAGTCGTCATTTTGAAAACGCTGGGCGCGACGCGCCGCCGCATCGCCGGAATCTTTTCGGTGGAGTTTCTGGTGTTGGGGGCAGTGGCCGGACTCATGGGGAGCTTGCTGGCTTCCGGGTTCGCGGCGCTCATTCTGAAATTCCTGATGCAGATCACTCCGCACTTTGATGCGATCACCACCGGCGTCACCATCGTGCTGGCGGCGCTGATTGCAGCCGCGGCCGGATGGGCGGCCAGCTTCCCCATCCTGGGCCGGAAGCCTCTCGAGATCCTGCGGGAGGAGTAATGGCGTCGTATAGTGAGGTCATGGTGCGACTCTCCGCGGCGTTTCTGGCGGTGTGCTGCGCCCAAGCGGCGCCGCCTCCCTTCACCATCGACCAGGTGCTCGGCTCGGCGTTTCCCACGCATCTGACTGCCGCTCCCGCAGGCGGAAAGGTCGCGTGGGTTTCGAACTCGCGGGGCGTCATCAACATCATGGTGGCGGAGCCGCCGGCCTATGTCGCGCGCAAGATCACCGCTTATAAAGAGGATGATGGCCAGGACATCGTCCAACTTTGCTGGACACCGGATGCGCGCGCCATTGTGTACGTCCGGGGCGAAGGGCCGAACGGCGCCGGCGAAACTCCCAATCCCGCGCTCGATCCCCAGGGCGAGCAGCAGACCATCTGGATCGTCGCGTTAGATGGTTCCCCTCCGCGTAAAATCGGCGAAGGGAATTCGGTAGCGATGTCTCCCGGCGGTGACCGTGTCGTCTATACGCGGCGTGGGCAACTGTGGTGGGCATTGCTCGATGGCAAGACCGCACCGGCGCAGCCGTTCCAGACTCGCGGCCGATCGCAGCGGCCGGTATGGTCGCCGGATGGACGCTCCATAGCGTTCGTGAGCGACCGGGGCGATCACAGCTTCGTCGGCGTATACGATACCGGCGCCAACACTCTGCGGTATCTCGACCCCAGCACGGACCAGGATAGCGAGCCAGCGTGGTCGGCCGACAGCCGCAGCGTTGCCTTCCTCCGCGAGCCCAGCCATGGCAAAGGCCGCATTTACGGCGCGCGCCGCGCGGATGAGCCCTGGACGATTCGCGTGGCCGATGCCGCGACTGGAAAAGCGCGTGAGGTCTGGAAGGCCCACGATGGACCGGGCAGCGTTTTCCGTGAAGTGGTGGCCGACCATCAACTGCTGTGGGCGGGCGACTGCCTGATCTTCCCCTGGGAAGGCGACGGCTGGACGCATCTGTACAGCGTTCCGGCGGCCGGAGGCCAAGTCACGCCGCTCACCCCTGGCGAGTTTGAAGTCGAGTTTGTAGCGCCTTCTTCCAATCGAGGCGAGGTCGTGTTCAGTTCCAATCAGGGTGATACCGACCGCCGGCATCTGTGGAGAGTCGCAGTGAAGGGCGGGCCTGCGGTTGCGCTCACCGCGGGACTGGGAATTGAGTGGGCCCCCGTCGAAACCAACGACGGCCAAGCGGTGGCGCTGTTACGCTCCGATGCGCAGCGTCCGGCCCATCCCTCCATCCTGCTGGGCAAGGAGATCCGCGATATGGATCCTTCCGCCATTCCGTCCGATTTTCCCGTCGACAGAATGGTGACGCCGCAGCCCGTAACGTTCACCAGCGCCGATGGCCTCACGATTCACGGCCAGCTTTTCGTGCCCTCTAACCGGCCGCAAGGCCGCGCGCCAGGCGTGATCTTTTTCCACGGCGGCCCACAACGCCAGATGCTGCTTGCCTGGCACTCCATGTCCTATTACCACAATACCTACGCCTTGAACCAATACCTGGCGAATAAGGGATACGTGGTGCTGTCGGTGAACTATCGCAGCGGCGTCGGCTACGGGTTGAATTTCCGCGAAGCCCTGAACTTCGGCAGCACCGGTGCCAGCGAGTACAACGATGTGCAGGCCGCGGGACAGTTCCTGCGCGCGCGCGCGGATGTCGACCCGGCCCGCATCGGCGTGTGGGGCGGTTCCTACGGCGGCTACCTGACCGCGATGGCCTTGGCGAGAGCATCCGATGTTTTCAAGGTCGGCGTCGATCTGCACGGCGTGCATGACTGGAGCGCCGAATACGATATCCCCGCGACCGACCCGGCGGCCAAAGTGGCCTTCGATTCCTCGCCGATGGCTTACGTCGCGGGCTGGCGTTCGCCGGTCCTGCTGGTGCACGGCGATGACGACCGCAACGTGAAATTCAATCAAACGGTGGTGCTGGCGGATGCCCTGCGCAAGCGCCAGGTGCCGGTTGAGGAGCTGATCTTCCCCGACGAAGTCCACGACTTCCTTCTGTATCGCCACTGGCGCGAAGCGTTCGAGGCTGCGGATCGGTTCTTGGAGAAGTACTTGTTGCGGTAAGTGGGGCGGCCAGGAGGTCGGCTTATGGCGGCGCAAGAGTTTTCGGACAGCCGAACAACTGCAGTAGCGCCATCACGGCAGTAACGTCCGCGAACAGCCGATTTGGGCCAGTCTTCGGTAACCTCACCTAACGCCGACAATTACTCGGCCGGAATACACAGCATCCGCTACACCAGGTCACAATTGGCCGTCCCCGGCTTGGAAACGGCGGCCCTGGAGTGGCTCACAAAGGGTCGTTTCCGAAGGAGCGTGTAAGCGGCACTGGTTTTGCAACTGGTGACCCACGGCTGGCAGCCGCGCTTTCAAAAGGGCCAGCTTCGCATCAATCAGTTGCCGTTGCCCTGCATCCAGCGTCAGGTTTCCCAGATAATGCACAATGGCGTCATGCTTTGTGGGCATTGCAACGATTCCGGCGTACCGTCTCCTCATTCAGTGAGGCGTCCGCTACGTCAATGAAGTCATGGCCGCATCGAGATCCGTGAGCACGAAATCCAGCCCGATCTGATTCGCTTCGGAGCGTGCATCCGGGAAACCGCCCACACTCCATTATTGACGTTCGCTCCGTTTCTTAGGCGAACGCGTTATAGAGCGGTCAATTTTGAACAGACACTCGCTGAGCAGTGTGATACAAACTGGGAAACGTGTCGAGATTTTGGACAGAGACTATGGGATAAGGCTGGAGAGCACCAGTAATGGATTGTCAAAGAATCCTTTCAGCGCTTCGCTCGGAAGCGAAACAAATCGAACAGGAAATCCTACGCCTGGAGCGATCCCGCAAGGGCGTGGCCCCCGAAAATCCTCCGAGTTTGGCAGGGGTTACGCCCTTGGGCCTTGGGGTCCGCAACAGACGGGGAGACGGCATACTGCCAAAGCAACAAACGTGTGTCATCCCCTTCCGGCGAAGCGTTCCCGTATCGGATGCAGACAAGTTAATAGCAGATGTCGCCTACAGGCTATGGCTCTTAGGGGCCTTTGGCGGCGTCTCACCGGAAACGGCTCTATTGACCGCTATGCAAATAGTGAAAAGTAAGTCGTCGCCGGGGCTTTTTCTAGTGCCAACATGCAGGCACAATCTTCATCCAATCTTGTGACGAAAAGTCATTCGAGTGGATGGCCGGTCTGAAAACGATTCTCGTGCTCGAAGATGAGCCGTTGGTAATGGCACTTCTGCGATCCGACCGCGTCCCTATCGAACATTGACGAGCGGGAGCCTGGATAGATTCGGCGCGCGACGACCAACCGCGCGCCTATCTTCCTGACTACTGCACTTGCGTCGTCGGAATCGAAGTGAAAGCGCCTCCCCCGGCGAATCGCAGTCCCAACACGGCAACATTCCCGTTGGGAACCGTGAAGAGCGCGGAACCTCGAAGGCCAACCATCCCGCCTAAATTTGGCAATTGGTCCAGCTGCAGGGCGACCTTGTTATTCGCCGGCACGGCCTCTTGCGTTGTACCGATGAGGGTGCCGGCGCTGTTCCAGACCGTAATGGTGACAGTCGTAGCCACCGTGCTGGAATTGACAATGGCGACGGTGGTAACCAGGTTGCTGGTCTCATCCCAGAGAAGACTCGTGGCTGTCTCGGTCGCGCTCTTGAACCCCACCAGCGCTTCCTGGTCAGCCCGTCCGGCGACGGTTTGCCGGAAGACCCCGTATCCGGTGACGCCCGCGGGCAGCGCAAACGTGGCGTATCCCTCAGCGAACGTTCCCGTATTCTGAGCTTCGATGATGGTCGAAGCGTTGGGTGCCAGAGTCACTTGCTTGGAAACGCCCACGCCGGGTACCGTCAGGGGAGTCCCGGTATCGCTGGTGAAGGCCACTGGAAATGACACGGCGCCGGAGGTCGGGTTTGAGAAATAGAGCGCCGAATACCAGGTGCCTGCGCCGAATACAAACTGAGGAAGTATTTCTTGGAGCAGCTGGGGCTGGGCCGACCCGGAGATAGTCGTACTGGCGTCAGTCTCCAGGAACAAGACGTTCCCCCCGTCAACACGGGCAATCGCGTAGTTTAGTTGGGTAGTGTTCGTGAGGTTGATTTGGACGGTGCCGGAACAGTTGGCGGAAATGGAGTAGGTGCCTCCGCCGTTCAACGCTTGCGACCCATTCGAACTATTCGTAGTCACCTGGCCCGCGAGACTCGTGACATTCCCGTTGCCATCGAACACAAATTGGGCCTCTAACTCATACGGAGTCCTGACGCCGCCAGGGTAGGTTCCACCCGATATTAGGGACCCATAGGCTCCGGAAAGCGATCCATTTCCGCACTGGCTTCCGGTGGCACTCGCGGAGCGGTAGAACCGGGCTTCCGCTATTTCGTTTGAAATCGATGACGTCACCGACGCCAACGTGAGAGCTCCGCCGTCAACGATCTGAAAATCGACGGTATAGGTTTGTGCACTATTGATCACTGTGGCCGTTCCGGAGCAGTCTGCATGGACGGTGTAAGTGCTCCCGGGGACGGTTAGCATCGTCGTCGCAATCAGACCCGCGGTGCTCGTTGTGCTTGTCCCACTGGTAAAGTTTCCAGCTCCGTCAGCCACCACTAGGCCTTGTTCGTCATACGATACGGTCGCTGTACCATTCTTGATCGACCCCCCAATCGAATAGAACAGGGTTCCGTTGAGGCTCGCATTATTACAATTCGCCTGAGCTTGCAGCAAAGGAGAAAGAACGAGCAGGAACGTCGCGCTTAGTTTGATCAGGTTCATGGTTACCGATTCCTTCCTGTTGGCAATGGGACGCGTCGCCGCCTATCGGGCGCGCATACGGTTGCCGATTATAGCACTCGGGCTTGAACAGCAATCCCCTATTTGTTTGCGCAGCAAACGACTCGTATTGGGGAATACCTTTAGGAATGGCGCCACTCTCGGTGCCCTCCGAAACCTGCTACCCTCAGGGCACCATGTCAGCCATTAATGGAGACAAAGCGCGCTTCCACCGCGAACGAAAGGGCAAGCTGGCCCGTCGAGAACGCAGCCGGGTGCTGCGCAAGAAGTTGACTGCCCAGCCGCCGGCGCGTCCGAACGGCGGCCAGTTGTAGCGCAGCGCCGTCCACAACCCCCGCTCCCTAACCGTTGGGGCTCAGCAGAGCCTCCGGCGCGCCGGATGGAACGGAAAATGACAGCCTTACAGCGGTCACTGGAGTTTGGACATTTCGAGTCTGGGTAGCTGCCTACCGGCGCCAAAGACCGCCGGCGTTACGTAGCGATGGCGATCTTGTCGCCGGTGCTGGTCGAGCCGCGACCGTCAGCGAGCGGGGGCTGCATTCCCTTTGCTTTTCCCCTTTTTTCCTGCTAACTTCATAGACCGTCCGGCTTCCCATGAAACAAAAAATCTCTCTCGCCATCAACGGAAATCCACATACGGATGAAGTCGAGCCGCGGCTCCTTCTGATCCACTACCTCCGCGAAGTGGTGGGCCTCACCGGCCCGCACATCGGTTGCGAAACATCTACCTGCGGGGCGTGCACCGTCATGCTCGACGGCAAGGCCGTGAAGTCCTGCACCATGTTCGCCGTCCAGGCCCAGGGTCGGCAGGTGCTGACCATCGAAGGGCTTGCCGCGAATGGCAAACTCGACCCGCTGCAAGAAGCCTTCTGGAACGAACACGGGCTACAGTGCGGTTTTTGTACGCCGGGGATGATCATGACCGCCAAACAACTGCTGGCTGACAACCCCAGTCCCACGGAAGCGGAAATCCGTCATGGCCTGCACGGCAATCTCTGCCGGTGCACCGGCTATCAGAATATTGTGAAAGCCGTGCAGGCGGCCGCGGAAAAGGCGGGAGCGTAGCGTATGGCCACCACTACTATTAAGCCGGAAACCTTGGTCGGCAAGAAGATCCGCCGCCGCGAAGACCCGCGCCTGATCACCGGCACTGCCACTTACGTCGACGATGTCAAGATGCCCGGCATGCATCACGCCTGCGTCGTGCGCAGCCCGCATGCCGCGGCCCGGATCAAGGGCATTAATACCAAGCCGGCCCTGGAGCGGCCCGGTGTCGTGGCCGTCTTTACCGGTGAGGATGTGAAAGATGTTGGCTCAGTCCCCTGCGTAGCCAATCTACCCGGGTTGCGGAAGCCGCACCACCACATTCTGGCCCAGGATCGCGTGTACTTTGTCGGCCACCCGGTGGCGGTGGTCGTGGCTACAGATCGCTATATCGCAGCCGACGCCGCCGACGCTGTGGAAGTGGAATACGAAGAATTGCGGGCCATCGCCGATCCGGAAAAAGCGCTGGCTCCCGGCGCCCCAGCCGTCCATCCGGAGTGGCCGGACAATACCGCCTTCACCTTCCACCAGGAGGGCGGCGATATCGAAAAGGCTTTCCGCGAAGCCGATGTAATCGTCAAGCAGCGCATCACCAGCCAGCGGCTCATCCCCACCTCTATGGAAACGCGCGGCGTGGTGGCCGACTGGCATGCCGCCGAAAAATCGCTCACGCTCTATTCCTCCAGCCAGGCGCCCCACCTTCTGCGCAGCCTCCTCTCGTCCATCTTTGGGATTCCGGAAAATCGGCTGCGTGTGATCGCTCCCGAAGTGGGAGGCGGCTTCGGTTCGAAAATCGACGTCTACGCCGAAGACATGCTGATGACCTTCGTCAGCCAGCGCATCAACAAGCCCGTCAAGTGGATCGAGTCGCGCCGCGAGAATTTCACCTGCACCATCCACGGGCGAGGGCACGTAGACTATTACGAGCTGGCCGCTAAACGCGATGGCACCATGCTCGGCCTGAAACTGAAGATCATTCAGGATCTGGGCGCGTACATGCAACTGCTCACCCCCGCCATCCCCACGCTTTCCGTCCTGATGATGCCGGGCCTGTACAAGTTCCAAAACATCTCGGCGGATGTCATCGGGGCTTTCACCAATTGTGTTCCCACAGATGCTTATCGCGGCGCCGGGCGCCCCGAGGCGACCCACGGCATCGAGCGCATGGTGGATATCCTGGCGGCCGAGCTGAAGATGGATCCCGCCGAGCTGCGCATCAAGAATTTCCCGAAACCGGATGAATTTCCATTCGCTACCGCGACCGGGTTGGCTTACGACAGCGGCGACTACGCTCAGACCTTGCAGAACGCGCTCGACGCGGTGGACTACACCAAGCTGCGGGGCGAGCAACAGCAGGGCCGGACGAAGGGCAAGCTGATCGGCATCGGCATGTCAGCCTATGGCGAGATCTGCGCTTTTGGGCCGACGCCTGCCACCCCTACCGGCGGATGGGAAAGCGCCACGGTCAAGATCGAGCCGAGCGGCACCGTGACGGTCATGACCGGAATATCTCCGCACGGCCAGGGGGAAGAAACCACCTTCGCGCAAATTGCCGCCGACGAACTTGGAGTGGATATCGACGATGTGGTTGTGCTGCACGGTGACACCAGCATCGTGCAGTATGGCATCGGCACCTTCGGCAGCCGCGGCACGGCCGTGGGCGGCGCCGCGCTCTACTACGCCCTGCAGGAATTGAAGAACAAGATTCGCAAGTTCGGCGCCACTTTGCTCGGCGCCCAGCAGGTCACGCTGTCGGGCGGCGAGTGTGTCGACGAGAGCTCCGGCAAATCGGTTTCGCTGCGCGAGATCGCTGCGGCCGCCTACCGGCCCATGAAACTGCCGCCCGATACGCAGCCGGGGCTGGTAGCGACACACTTCTGGGAGCCCCCCAATTTCACGTTCCCGTTCGGAGCCCACGTGGTGATCACGGAAGTGGACCGCGAAACCGGCAAGATCGACATTCGCCGCTACGTTGCCGTGGACGATTGCGGCAAGATCATCAATCCCATGATCGTGGAAGGACAGGTGCACGGGGGAGTGGCGCAAGGCCTGGGCCAGTCGCTCTGGGAAGAGGCGGTCTACGACGATAATGGCCAGCTTCTCACGGGCGAGCTGACCGACTACGCTTTGCCGCGCGCGCACATGATGCCGTGGATCGAGAGCAGCCATACCGTGACGCCCTCGCCCGTAAATCCGCTGGGCGTCAAAGGCGTGGGCGAGGCCGGCACCATCGGCTGCTCGCCGGCGGTGGTGAATTCGGTGGTGGACGCACTCTCCCACCTGGGCGTGCGGCACATCGACATGCCGCTCACTCCTCAAAAAATCTGGAGGCTGGTACAAGCCGGAGGCCGCGCATGATCCCGCAAGAATTCGAATATTCCGCCCCGGCCACCCTGCGCGAGGCTTTCGATCTGATCGCCGATGGCGAGCGCAAAATCCTGGCTGGCGGTATGAGCCTGATCCCGCTGATGAAGCTGCGGCTGGCGGCGCCGGAACATGTGGTGGATCTGGGGCGCGTCCCTGGTCTGAACCACATCGGCGAGCAGGGGGCCATGATTCACATCGGGGCCACTGCCACGCATCATGACGTGGAGATTTCGCCTATCATTCGCGCTCGTTGCCCGTTGCTAGCCGAGACTGCCAGCCATATCGGCGATGTGCAGGTTCGCAATCGGGGCACCATGGGCGGTAGCGTCGCCCACGCTGACCCGGCGGCCGATTACCCGGCCTCTCTGTTGGCCCTGGAAGCTCAGATACGGATCGCGTCCGCCAAAACCGACCGCACCGTGCCGGCTACGGAATTCTTCCTTGACCCGTTCACCACTGCCCTGGAACCGGGAGAGATTGTGATCGAAGTGCTGGTGCCCGCTGAAGATGGCAGCGAAGGTTACCGCTATGAGAAGGTGGAGCATCCGGCATCCGGCTTCGCCATTGTTGGGATAGCCGCGCGTATCAAGAAGAGCGGTCGCGGAATTTCGCTGGCACGCATCGGGGTCACCGGCTTGGGCCCGCATGCGTTCCGTGCGCTCGAAGCTGAGAAGCTGCTCGAAGGCGGCGCGGATATTGAGAAGGCCGTAGCCACGATTGGCGTCGCCGAAGAAGCTAATTCCGATCTGTACGCGTCCGCCGACTACCGTCTTCACCTGGCGCGCGTCCACGCCCGCCGCGCCGTTTCCGTTGCCCTCACGAGGGCTTCGTGAAAATCGCCGGGGCGCATTTCCTGGCAGTGCCGCAAGAGCGGGCCTACGCGCTGCTGCAAGATCCGGTGGTGCTGGGAAAGAGCATGCCCGGTTGCGACGCCCTGGAACAGATCGGCGAAGCGCAGTACCACATGAAAATGAAAATGGTGATGGCCAGCGTTTCCGGACTTTTCGACGGAACCGTGCGCATCGCCGATCCGAATCCCACCACCAGTTTCCGGTTGATTGTCGTAGGGACTGGGAAGATCGGCTTCATGAAGGGAGATGGCCTGCTCACTCTGGTACCAGTCGAGGGCGGTACTAACGTGCAGTACGAAGGTTCCATCGAAGTTGGCGGTACCATCGCGGCCGTGGGGCAGCGGCTCCTCGATACCACTTCCAAAATGATCATTAAACGATTCTTCGACAAGCTCACCGCGGAATTAGCCACGTCCGGAGGCGAAAACGTGCCCGGTACCATGTCCGGTACCATTACGTCCTAGGCCTCGACTTCTCTGTCCTGGGATGTACAATTCTGTTCATGCGAGTAATCGCTAGCTTGCTGCTGGTTGCGTTCAGTTGCTCTGCAATGAACCCGCTGGAAACCCGGCTGGAGCATCAGATGCACACTTGGCAGAAACGCCTGGGCCTGGAAGAGTGGAACCTGAACGTGCGCATCGTGCGCCAGGCGGAGATCGACCGCAATTCCTGGGGCGCTGCGGAATGGGATCCCGAAGCCAAGACGGGCCTGATCAGCGTGCTGGACCCTCGCGACTACAACCTGCACGGCTCCGATCTCAAGCTCGACATGGAATGCACCATCGTGCATGAGCTGGTTCACATTCAAGTGTCGCCTCTGGATGCCCGCGACGAAGTGGTGCGCGAAGAAGTCGTCAACAAGATCATGACGGCGCTGATGAACCGTCAGTGTCCCAACTAAGAGCACCATACAGCTTCCGGGTGACGGTCGTCACCGATCTGCTAAATCAGAACGAGCCGCTCAAGGACGTGCGATACATGGCCGTGCATTCCAGCCCCACCACGACGCGCGTCTACGAGCGCCGCCGGCGCATGCCGGGCCGTTAATTGGGCTGGCCTACTCGATGCATGAGATATCGTGACCAGAAATCACTCTTGTATTGCTGCCATCGAGGAGCGTTCCGTGCACGAATCGTACCGTGAATTCGCTGCGCGTTGCTGCGGATAGCAATCCATATTCATCAGGGAGCGAGGCTGCTGGCGTGACGGATAAAACTGTAAAAGCGACCTCAAAATGGTTGCTTCCACACTTGATGGGCAGAAATCCCCGCTTACCCACAAGTCCGTTGAGGTACGAAAGTTGGTCCATAAAGAATTGTACATCGACATGTTTTGTAACCGCCAGGTTCGCACCCCCGATTATGGGACAGTGCGCAAAAAGTGCGAAAGGGCGTAGAATGGTCGGGTGCGCCGTTTTCGAGTGATCGCGCTAGCTCTTACCATGACTGCGTTTTCAGGGCAGGCCGACAAAAAAGTTAAGAACTGGGAGACCGGCAAAGTCCTCGATTCAGAAGCGGTCAAAACCCGCGTTGGGATAGAACCTACAGCCGAAGCCATCCCAACGATCCGCGACACTCAACTGATGATTCTGGGAAATGACTTTGCTTATGTAATCGAAGACAGCCGAGTGACTGGCAAAACTTCTCTCATAGGGATAACAGAACGAGCGATTTCAAATCGCCACCATGGCTGCCGCTTCATCGTAGGAGACAACGTGAAGTATTTTCAGGAGAAAGCGATACTCCACATCCTCGATGCAGATGGCAAAGAATGCAAGGTTGAAGTGTTGCGCCAAGAGCGCTTACAAGCACCGAGCAAATAGACAGTTCAGAAAAGCTCTGTCAGGCGCTAGCCCTCTTCGGGGAACAACTTGCGCTTCACCACCAGCGTATTCGCCCACGTGACGAAGTCATCCAACTGACGAGCTGCGTCTTTTATGTCAGCGGAAAGCGTTTGAAGCTCGTTCAGCGTCCAGCTTTTCTTTATTTCTAGATGCCCGTGGGCAGGTTTTTTTCGGTGCCTGATGCTCTCGGCGGCTCCGGGTGTGCGGACCAAACTATCGGAGTTGGCATCGTAGGTGAAACTCGGCCGCCAATAAGCGTGAAAAACATGGTTCCTTTGCTCCCGAACCTTATCGATCCTCGAAACAAGCGCGTTCAACTTCCCCCACGCAGTTCATTCGCCCTTCTGTTGATCCAGCAGCTCATCCATGATCTCTTGACGGTAGCGGAAATTCGTTTGCTTGATCCGCTCGAATGAATCAGCCAGGTCAACGAGGCCTCGACCTGCACCCAGGGCGAGGACCCTAAGCGTTCCGATCACGCGAAACCCTTTGTTGCGCGCTACCCTAACTCCGTCGCGGTCATCCATGAGCAGCAGATCGGCCGCAAGCGAAGCTGCCAGCGCAAGCGCGGCTCTTTCTCCATCGTCGAGGCTCTCCAGAGACGCGTCATCGAAAGGGCTGCCTGGATGTGCCCGCACCTCCAGCCACTCCGGGGCCGCTTGTATCCAGTTACGCACTGTCTCCGGCGCTTCCATCCGTGCCAGCTCATCGCGCACGACGGAAGGAATGATCACTTTTTCGAATAAGGCGGGAAGAATATCACTCTGTCCGATCAGTACCAGGTAATGAATTGGCCCTGTATCGGCGATAACGGCGCGCACTGGGGTCAGAATCCAAGGGCTTGCAAATCCTGACGCTCACGTTCGAGATCAGCAATTGTTGGCAAATCCTCGACCACCGCATGCTCCTTAAGGAACCCATCCAGCGCGGCGCGTGTTTCGTAGCAGAGCAATCGCCGAAGCTCCGGCTTCGTGAGATGCCCGCTCTTGTACTCTTCCAGCGCAAATGCCTCCAACGCCCGGCGCGACAAATCGCCGCCCGCGGCGGTCAGGCGCTTGGCTAGATCGTCGGGAATCTGGACGGTCACGTTCATAGTCTCTTCCTAGGTTAACCCGCCCAGTGTACTCTAGGGGGGCGCTGCTGTCACGATCAAAAACCGATGGGAGAAACCCATAGCGCGGCGTGAATGTCGCCAACGCCGGCGACCATCAAAAGTCTTCGGCATGCATTAGCTTGCCCTGTGGGCCGTGCTCGGTAATTTCTAGCTTTGCGGAAAAGTGCGCAACTGAGCGTCTCCCGCTGGTAACATAAAATCATGGGCGTGGCTCGGTGCGCCCGGCGCGAAACGCCGTATCCCACATGTCTGATCTCCGCTTAAAGGCCTATGGCGCCGCTGCCTCGGTATTTGCCGTTGACCGCCTCACCAAGTGGCTGATCGAAACCCGCGTTTCCTTTTTGGACACCTTCCGGGTCATTCCGGGTTTCTTCGACATTGTTCACGCGCAAAACCGCGGCATCGCATTTTCCCTCTTCAGCGACAGCTCGGCGGAGTGGAGAACCTTCGTCTTGCCGCTGTTCGCGTTGGCTGCGGTGATCGTGGTGGTGGGCATTCTTTGGCGGGCGGAGCGGCTCGACCGGCTTTCGCTGGCCGGGTTCACGCTGATTTTGGGCGGCGCCGCGGGCAATCTCTTCGATCGGATATTGTGGGGACGCGTTACGGATTTCCTCGACGTTTATGTGGGCGACTATCACTGGCCCACTTTCAATATTGCGGACTCGGCCGTAGTGATTGGCAGCGGATTGCTGCTCCTGGAGTTGTTGCGCCCGAAACGGCAGGCGGCAAATGTACCCTGAAATTTTCCATCTTTCGTTCCTGCATACTTACGGCTTCCTGGTAGCCATCGCCTTCCTGGCCGGCCTGTGGATGGTCACGCGCCTGGGCCGGGAGGCAAAGCTCAATGCCGACGCGATCACCAATTTGGGCATCTATTGCGCGCTGGCTGGGATCGCCGGAGCCAAGGTGATGATGTTCCTGGTGGACCTTCCTTACTATGCCCAGCATCCCGGAGAGATCTTTTCGTTTTCCACCGTGCAGGCGGCCGGAGTCTTCTATGGCGGCCTGCTGGGCGCGCTGGCGGTGGCAGCCTGGTACATGCGCAGGACGCACCTTCCGGCGCTGGTCACCGCCGATGTGTTCGCCCCCGGGATTGCGTTGGGCCACGGCATCGGCCGCTTGGGCTGTTTTTCGGCGGGCTGCTGCTGGGGAGTGGAGAGCCATCTGCCCTGGTCGGTGACCTTTACGAATCCCACCGCGAACCAATTGGTGGGCGTGCCCCTGGGCGTCCCCCTGCACCCTACGCAGCTCTACGAAGCGTTCGCGGAGTTCCTGATCTTCGGCGTGCTCTACTGGCGCATCCGCAAGCCGCATTCGGCCGGATCGATCATCAGCTTGTACCTGATGCTGTACTCCACCGCCCGGTTCATCGTGGAATTCTTCCGCTTCCACGAGCAGGGCAACCTGTGGGGCGGGCCGCTCGACACCTCGCAGTGGCTCTCGATTGCCTTATTCCTGTTGGGCGCGTCGTATTTCGTGGTGGCGCACCGCCGCGAGATTGCCGAACCGGCTCACACGCGATAGGAACTGTGGGGCAGCGCCATGCGCTGCCCCGTCTTCGCGCGGCGGGCAGCTCACACCCGATAAGTATCCGGCCGCCATTGCTGGACAGCACGCTTGACGGCATCAGCGGACAGGCTTTCGTCGGCAGCCCGCTTGGCCAGCGCGACGAACTCCGCATCGGAAGCAAACCGTAGTCCGATCACCTGGCGGATATCGAGCCGCGGATCCAGGAGTTTCCCGGTCAACACGAAGTGCCGCAGGTTCTCTTCGGCGCGGATCGCACGGTCCTGCGCCTTCAGCGCGAAGATCCGGGCCAGGAAGGCCAGGATAAATGTGCAGATCACCAGCACCAGGATCAGCGAGGCACTGTAAAGGCGCTGGTGATCGCCCCAGGATTGATAAAGATTCGTTGCGGAACCGATCAGCGTCAGCAGGAGCAAGCTCAAAAGGACGTAGTGGAACATGGGAACGATCTGCGTGTGTTTGGCGTAGTTCTGTGTGGTCATGGTGGTGAGCTCCACCAGACAGGGTATCGCGTCCGGATGCCGCATGCTGTCAAAGGGCTGAGACCGGCGCTAGTCGTGTCTCAGAGCGATCACCGGATCGACGCGCATCGCGTGGCGCGCCGGAATCAGGCACCCGAGCAGGGCCGCCAAAATCAACACGACAGAGACGACTACCAGCGTGATGGGGTCTGAGGGTGAAACCTGGACTAGCTCGGATTCCAGGACGCGGTTGACCGCCAGCGACGCGCCCAGTCCAATCGTAAGACCAATTCCGACAGGAAGCAGTCCTTGCACGAATATGAGTTTGAGAACGTCGCGTGCCGCCGCGCCAATCGCCATCCGGATTCCGATCTCCTGCGTGCGCCGACTTACCGAATGCGCGATGACAGAATACAGGCCTAGCGAAGCAAGCAGCAGGGCAATCGCGGCAAAGATCAAGAACAGAGCTCCATAGAGCCTCCTGTCCCAATAGTTCACCAGCAGACGGTCGGCCAGAGTAAAAGGGCCAAACATGGGCAGGTCGGAATCCAGCGCGTGGACCTCTTGTCGAAAAGCATTTCCGAGAGTTCCAGGCGGGACGCGAGCTCGCACGAGAACGTTGATGCCCCCTTCGTACGGCATTTGCCGGTAGGGCAGGTACACCAAGAAATTGGACTCCGGCCGAGCGACGTCATTCTGAGCGATATTCGATACCGCACCAACGACGGTCCGCCAGGGCCCCGGCATGTTTCCCTCGAATAAACGAACACGCTTTCCCAGCGGATTCTCTCCCGGCCAATACCGGCTCGCAAACCGCTGGTTTACGATCAATACTGGAAGTCCCAAAACGCCATCGCCCTCGTTGAACTCACGGCCGGAGAGCACCGCCGCTCCCAGCGTGCGGAAGTAGGCCGGGCTGATGATCAACACCGAAATCTTGGGGCGCCGCCGCTCATCGACAGGCGGAGCGCCGGCGAGCTCAAACGGGAAGCGCTGTACGTTCCACGTCGGAATATAGCTGGCGATTGCCATGGACTCCACCCCTGGGATGGCTTCTACACGCGTTTGGAGAAGATCGTAGAAGGAAACCCGCGCGTCCGCGTGGGAATACCTTGCAACCGGCAAATTTAGGCCGGCTGTCAGGATTTTTTCAGTTTGAACGCCCAGGTCCGCAGTGTAGACGTTCAAAAAGCTGCGGATCATCACCCCCGCTCCCGCGAGCAGCACTACGGCCAGCGCCATTTCCGCGATCACCAGGAGGGCGGATAGATGCTTTCCGCGCCCTCCGCCGGTGGCGCCGCGGCCACCATCCTTCAACGTGGAGTTGACGTCGAGTTTCGAGAGCCTCGTGGCCGGTGCGAGCCCGAACAGTATTCCCGTGCCTATAGAAATCGCTACGAGGTAGACGAAAACGCGGTAGTCCATCGTATAGTCCAAAACGTGGTCGAACCAGGAATAGCCCGGCGCCTTAGCAGCCAGCTGGTAGGTGTGTGTACCCCATTTGGCAATCCACCAACCGAAGAAGCCGCCCAGGCCCGATAGCATCAAGCTCTCTATGAGGAGTTGCCGAATGATCCGCCACCGCCCCGCACCGAGTGCGATGCGGAGGGAAATCTCACGCGACCTGACCATCGCACGAGCAAGCATGAGATTCGCCAGATTGGCACAGGCGATCAAGAGAACGAAACCAACCGCGCCCCACATGGACCCATAGATCAAGGCTGCGTGGGGGCCTATGTAGAACTCGTGGAATTTCCGGACGACGGGGAGGAATCCCCCGTTAGTAAGCGGGTAGGCCCTCTCCAGCCGGCGTCCGATGGTTTCCATTTCTGCGCGGGCGCTCTCCATGGTGATGCCATCGGTCACGCGACCGAAGACGAACCAAGTGTCACGGGCTTCCCGCCTCAGGACATTAGGGGTCGGCACCAACGGCACCCATAGATCCTGGTTCTGCGGGAAGTAAAAGCCCCTGGCCATGACTCCGATCACGGTGGTCAGGGCGCCGTTCATCCGTACCGTCCGGCCGATGATGGTTGGATCTTTTCCGTACCGGCGTTCCCAGAAACCGTAATTCAGAATAGCCACCGGAGCGGCGCCCGGTGTCTCATCGGGGGCCGCAAAATCCCGCCCCAGTATCGGCCTCTGACCTATCAATTTGAAGGTATCGGCGCTGACCTCGGTGGCGTAGTAATACTCCGGAAAACCGTTTTTGTCACTCAAGACTATCTGCACCCCGTGGACAATAGCCATTCCCTCGAACGACTTGGCTTGAGCCCGCCAGTCCTCGAAATCCGGGTAGGAGACACAGCACCCCTCCACGCTAGTCATGTATAGGATGCGGTCGTGCCTGTCAATATATGAGAACCCCTTGAAAAGGACAGCGTTGGTCACCGTGAACACTGCGGCGTTGACGCCTATACCGAGCGCCAGCATCGCGATCGCCGCAAGAGTGAACCCAGGGCTTCGCCGCATGGCGCGAACGGCGTAGCGTATATCTTGGACGATACCGTCCAGCCAGGGCAGTCCCCGTGTTTCCCGGTGCACTTGCTTGGAAAGCTCAACCCCTCCGAGTTTGAGCAGGGCCAGACGGCGAGCTTCCGGCAAGGCCTTCCCCTGCCGAATATGATCCTGGGTTGCCAGTTCGATGTGAGCTGCCAGTTCCTCGTCGAATTCCCGGTCGAGCTCTTTTTTGCGAAAGAACGAGACCAGGCGGGCCCAAGCTTGGCGGGGTGTGGTCATTGATGTCCACCTGTTCCCGTGGCGGCAAGCACTCGTCCCATAACGGCCGCAAGCCTTTCCCAATTGGATCTCTCCGCTCGGACTTGGCGCCTTCCGTCCTTTGTAATGGAGTAGTACTTGGCTTTACGGTTGTTATCCGAAACTCCCCAGGCAGCGGAAATCCATCCGCGTTGCTGCAGGCGCACCAGCGACGCGTAGATAGTCCCCTGGTTTAGCAGGATTTGGTCTTCGCTCACCTGCTCGATTCGCCGCGCGATGCCGTAGCCGTGTAATGAGCCCAGCGTCTCTAGCGTCTGGAGCACCATAAGGTCGAGCGTGCCTTGAAGAAGGTCCAGTTTGGAATCGGCCATCTGCTCCCCTTCCTGTTGTGACACCACATGAGTATGGTATGAGAACCTGTGGCATGTCAACAGGAACTGCGGTACTCCTCTACACCCCCGTCGAATTCACCGACATCGTGATCTAAGCGCAACTGGCCAAACGGGTTCACGCGAATTTCGCCACATTGCCCCGTTGAAATAATCAACGCCGCGTCCTGTTGTAGATCACCACGCCCCTCCAAACGCATGAAATCACAACAGATAAAGGGGTAAATTTCACCGTTTTGTGGTATCCCAAATGCCCTTATCAGCGGTGGAAAGGATGGATGGTTATGACAGTCATTCTGGTTTTGGTCACGTTTTTGACGTTTATCGTTTTGGACTATTTTCTGAATCGGAACAAGGCGATCGCTACGGTTCCCGTGGTAGTTCATTCCCCGGCCCCGGCGCATGTGGGTGGTGAAATGGTGGACGGTTTTCTGGTTCCCGAGGGTCTTTCGTATCACCCCGGCCACACTTGGCTGACGCAGGAACGGAAGGGTGTGGTCCGGATCGGCGCCGACGAGTTTGCCGCGGCACTGGTCGGCAAGGTGGAGCGGATTGAGCTGCCCAAGCCCGGCCAATGGGTCCGGCAGGGACAAAAGGTCCTCAGTTTCTTTCGGGATGGCGAGAAAGTCGAGATGGTGTCGCCCACCGAAGGCGAAATCATGGACGTGAACCTGGCGATTGCGAACAACCCGGCACTCCTGCGGCGCGACCCCTACGGCAAAGGCTGGCTGATGACTGTAAACGTCCCGGACGAAGAGAACACCACCCGCAACCTGGTTCCTAAGGGCTTGATTCGGGACTGGATGCGCGAAGCCGTCGAGCGCCTCTATGCTACCCAACCGATCCTGGCAGGAGCGGTGGCAGCCGATGGCGGCCGGCCGACGGACGACCTGCTGAGCAACCTGCCGGACGCCAATTGGAAGAAAGTCACCGCCGAATTCTTCCTCACGGCGTAAACGGTTGTAAAGTTTTGCTACACTTTTGCTCCGCATTCTGGTAAAACAGACTTAGAGATCTTAATATGTCTAAAGCAATTCTCTACGACAGCACCCTCTGCATCGGCTGCAGGGCTTGCGAAGGTGCTTGCGCGGAACGTTGGGGGTTGCCGTACAACGAGAAGGTTGCGGCGGAAGAAATTATCTCCGCCCACAAGCTGACGGCAATTGAGACGCACGGCGAACGCTACAGCCGGCGTCTTTGTATGCACTGTGTCGAGCCCGCCTGTGCTTCGGTCTGCCCGGTGGGCGCGCTACAGAAGACCGCGCTCGGACCGGTGGTTTACGACCCGGAGAAGTGTTTCGGTTGCCGCTACTGCCTGCAGGCCTGCGCATTCCAGGTGCCCTCCTACGAATGGAATCTGCGTCTGCCTCACATGCGGAAATGCGACATGTGTTATGAGAGGCAAAGCCGCGGCGAACCGACCGCGTGCGCTGCCGCCTGCCCGACTGGCGCCACCAAGTGCGGCGAGCGGAATGCCCTGATCGCCGAAGCGCACCAGCGCATCGCGGATAAGCCTGATGGTTACTTCCACAAGATTTACGGTCTCGAGGAAGCGGGCGGAACCTCGGTGTTGTACTTGTCGGCCGTGCCGTTTGAGCAGATCGGACTGCGGACCAATGTGCCGCACCAGGCTCTGCCGGCCCTCACCTGGGGTGCGCTGGAAATGGTGCCGGACGTGGTTTCCACCGGCACGGTGCTATTGGGCGGCATCTGGTGGATCACCAACCGCCGCGCCGAGGTGGCCAAAGCGGAGGGCAAACGGAAATGACCCGCCGCTTGCCGAAAATCACTGTCTGGCGCGCGATTTTCGCGGCCATCATGCTGGTCGGACTGTATGCCACGTACCGGCGCATCATGTATGGCTTGGGCGGCGTGACCAACTTGAGCGACCGCTTCCCCTGGGGCCTCTGGATTGCCTTCGACATCTTGTGCGGTGTGGGGCTGGCTGCCGGCGGCTTCACGCTGGTGGCGATCGTGCACATCTTCAACGTCGAGCGTTACAAGCCCATCCTGCGCCCGGCCATCCTCACAGCGTTCCTGGGATACACGCTGGTGGTGGTGGCGCTGTTGTACGATCTGGGCCGCCCCGACCGCCTCTGGCATCCGGTGGTGATGTGGAACCCGCACTCGGCGATGTTCGAGGTGGCGTGGTGCGTCATGCTCTACACCACGGTGTTGTTCCTGGAATTCATCCCCGTGGTGCTCGAGAAATTCGGCTGGCACAAGCCGCTGGGCTGGATCCACAACATTTCGGTCCCGCTCATGATTGCCGGCGTGTTGCTTTCCACCCTGCACCAGAGTTCGCTCGGCACGCTATTCCTGATCGTGCCGGAAAAGATGTATCCCCTCTGGTACTCCCCCATACTGCCGCTACTGTTCTACATTTCGGCGATCGCGGTTGGGCTGGCGATGACCATCTTCGAATCGTGGCACAGCAGCCGCGCCTTCGGCCGCGCACTGGAGTTGCCGCTCCTGGCGAGCATGGGACGAGTGCTGGCGGTGCTCCTGTCGGTTTATCTGTGGGTGCGCTGCCTCGATCTGATGCATCGCCATGCGCTGGGGCTGCTGACGCGCAATCGGACGGAGACCTGGCTGTTTCTGCTGGAAATCGCGCTGCTGGCCGTGCCCGCCGCGCTGCTGTTTCAAAGAAGTGTCCGGATGAACCCTGGTGCGCTTTACGCCGCGGCGGTCATGGTGATCTTCGGGTTCATATGCAACCGCTTGAATGTGGGAATCACGGCTTTGGAGGCCAGTTCCGGAACGAACTATGTGCCGCGCTGGAGCGAGATTGCGATCACGCTTGCCATTGTGGCGGCGGGCTTCGCCATCTTTCGCATAGTCGCGGAATATTTTCCCGTTTTTGAAGTGCAAGCGCGCGAGCCTGCGTTTTCGGAAGCGCGAGAAACGGCGGAGGCGCGGGTCGAGGTGGGATGAACATCCGCAAGCAAATCCGCTTGGGATTGGCCGCCAAGCTCGCCATCTGTGTGGTGGCGAGCACGGCGGTCTTTTTTGCCTTGTTCGGTTACATCAACCTGCGCGTGGAGCGCCGCCAGTCACAGGAACTGGTGCTGCAGTCCGCCGATCGCATCACCGACCTGATCCTGCGCAGTACGCATTTTCTGATGCTGCGCAACGACCGCGAAGCACTCTATAACGTCATCCAGGAGCTGGGCTCCGAGCCGGGTATCCGGCGCATCCGCGTGTTCAATAAGGAAGGCCGAATCACGGTTTCCACGGACCCCGGTGAGGTCGACACGGTGGTGGATAAGAGCGCCGAGGCGTGCTATGGCTGCCATGCGCAATCCCAGCCGCTCGCCAAACTCAACCGGCCCGACCGGGGTCGTATCTTCACCGACAAGCACGGAGATCGCATTCTAGGGTTCATCCGCCCCGTTGAGAATTCCCCAGCTTGTTCCAATGCCGCGTGTCACGTGCACCCCGCCAGCCAGCGCGTCCTGGGAGTGGTGGATGCCAACCTCTCGCTGGCGGCGGCGGACGCGCAGTTGGCGCAGCACCAGGCGACGCTGGCCTTCTTCCTGGTTGTGGCCATGGTCTTCGGATCTCTGATGGCGGCGATGTTCATCTGGATCGTGGTGTACCGGCCAGTGAAAGCCTTGATCCGGGGAACGCACCGCGTGGCCGGCGGCGATCTCGCTTACCGCCTGCCCGTCAGCTCCGACGATGAACTGGGCGACCTGGCGGCCTCATTCAACAAGATGACCGAGGAAGTGGCCGGGGAACAGGCGCACATCGAAGAACAGGTACGCCGCAAGACGGCGGAGCTGGAACGCATCCACAAGACCCTGCTCAGTTCGGAAAAGATGGCCTCCATGGGCAAACTTGCGGCGACGGTGGCGCACGAGATCAACAATCCGCTGTTCGGCATCCTGACCTATTCGCGTCTGGTGCTGCGCGAGCTGATCAAACACGACATTCCCGCGCGCGACGAGATGGCGGAACATCTACAAATCATCGAACGCGAGAGCAAGCGCTGCGGTGACCTGGTGAAGAACCTGCTCACCTTCAGCCGCCAGGCTCCCAGCCACCGCGAGCCCAACGATCTGGCCGCTGTGATCGGGCGGGCGGTGGCGCTGGTGAAACACAAGCTGGACCTGCAGAACATCGAGCTGCGCGAGAATCTGGAGCCCGGCCTGCCGCCGGTGGAGTGCGACGCCAACCAGATCCAGCAGGCCATCCTGGTGCTGCTGGTCAATGCGTCGGAAGCGATGCCCAAGGGAGGCGTCCTCGAAATCTCAGCGGCATTCGACCCGGCCACCGAGCAGATCGCGGTGCGAGTCAAGGATTCGGGAAGCGGCATCCCAGAAGAGGTTCTGCCGCACATTTTCGATCCCTTCTTCACCACCAAAGAAGACCAGAACCGGACCGGGCTCGGGCTGGCGGTGGCGCGCAGCATTGTGGAGCAGCATGCGGGTGAGATTTCGGTCCGCTCCACGGCCCGCGAAGGGACCGAGTTTACGGTGGCGTTGCCTGTGGCCGCGGCCGTCGCCTCAGTAGGGGGGAACAGTGACAGGGGAAACACGTAACGGAAAGAACCAGGAGACACCAATGGCAACGGCAGTGGAAAACCCGTTGGCGATTAAGGCCAAGGCCAGGATTCTGATCGTCGACGATGAACTGGTAGTGCGCGATTCCTTGGGCAAGTGGTTTACCAGCGAAGGGTATGCCGCACAACCTGTGGGCAGCGCGCGCGAGGCGCTGGAAACGATTCAGCACCAGGAATTCGATATCGCGCTGATCGATATCAAAATGCCGGGTATGGACGGCATGGAACTGCAGGCCCGCTTGAAGGAGGCCGATCCGGAGCTGGCCGTTATCGTGATGACGGGCTATGCGTCGGTGGAAACCGCCGTTCAGGCTCTGAAGCGCGGCGCTTACGATTACATCACCAAGCCGGTGGACCCGGACGAGCTGTCGCACCTGGTGGCCAACGCTCTGGAACACCAGCGCACGCGGCGCGAGGTGGTGCGGCTGCGCGAGGATTTGCAGGAGGCTGCCCCCGGCACCGAGCTGATCGGCAAGGGCCCCGCCATGAAGAAGGTGCGGGAGCTGATCGAGATGGTGGCATCCACCGAAGCCACGGTGCTGCTGACGGGTGAGAGCGGCACCGGCAAGGAAGTGGTGGCGCGCGCGATCCACGCGTCGGGCCCGCGGCGCTACATGCCGCTAGTGACCATCCATTGCGGCGCGCTCACCGAAACGCTGCTCGAAAGCGAGCTGTTTGGACATGAGAAAGGTGCGTTCACGGGCGCACAGTACCGCAAGAAGGGCAAGTTCGAAGTGGCCGATGGCGGCACAGTCTTTCTGGATGAGATCAGCGACATCAGCCTGCGGACGCAGACGGATTTGCTGCGCGTCCTGCAGGAGCATGAGATTGTGCGCGTGGGCGGGAACCAGCCTATCAAGGTGGATTTCCGCTGCGTGGCCGCCACTAACAAGAACCTGGAAGAGCTGGTGAAGGCGGGCAGCTTCCGGCCGGACCTGTATTACCGGCTGCATGTTTTCTGCATCGACCTGCCGCCGCTGCGCGACCGCCGCGAGGATATTCCGCTGCTGGTCAGCCATTTCCTGAACAAGTTTTGTCTGGCGACCAGCCGTCCGGTGCCGCAGATTTCCGCGGAGGCGCTGGACCTGCTGACGCGCCACGATTGGCCGGGCAACGTGCGCGAATTGGAAAATGCCGTAGAGCGCGCGCTGGTGGTGTGCCGCGGCCCGGAAATCCGGGCGTCCGATTTTTCGTTCCAGTTGGAGGCGCAGGCGCCGTCGACCGGAAGAACCCTCGATGACGTGGAGCGCGCACATATCGAGCGCATCTTGCGCGATACCCAGCACAACATGTCGCGCGCAGCCAGGATTCTCGATATCGACCGGACCACGCTTTACAACAAACTGCGGCGCTACGGTTTGCGGTGAGACCGATCCACCTCATCCCGCTGACGGGCGGGGTGTCCGCGGCACCCCGCATCGAGCCGTCGCTCGAACGGCTGGAGTTCCTGGCGGCGTCGCTGGCGCGCACCTTCCGCCGGCCTTGCCAGATCCGCCCCGAAATGCTCGACATTGCGCATGCCTGGGACGCGGCCCGGCAGCAGTATTACTCGACCGCCATCCTCCAGAGTCTGGAGCGCTCCTCGGACCGGGCGGCGCGCGTGCTGGGAGTCGCCGCGTGCGACTTGTTTGTCCCGGTCCTGACGTTCGTTTTCGGTGAAGCGCAATTGGACGGCAACTGCGCCGCTGTCTCCATGGCCCGGCTCCACGAGGAATTCTACGGCCTGCCGCCGCGTGAAGACCTGTTGCGCGACCGCCTGGTGAAAGAGGCGGTCCACGAATTGGGACACACGTTTGGCTTGCGCCATTGTGCGGACTGGCGCTGCGTGATGTCGTCGAGCTACGGAGTAGAGCGCCTGGATGTGAAGGGCGCCGATTTCTGTCCGCGCTGCCGGAAGCCGGTGTTCAACGAGCACGTTTGGTAGGGGGCCGCGGGGCAACAATCAATCATTCTTTGTGTCGAATGCCTCCTCTACCTCGGCGTGGAACGCCAGACAGCAAAAGATCACAATATCCATAAATATCAGGGTATAAACCAGTGATCGGGCGGCTTCGTTCTTAATAGTGACCTCACCGAGCAGCCAATTGAACGCGAAGCCTCTAAGCCAAAGAAGCGGCTGTCGCGCCGGATGTGATCATGAGAATGTTCCTGGCCCACTTCTTCAATCGCCACAAGCCGACGCCAATGGACGACAGATAGACTGCAGACAACGGCAGGACTACCGGAATCATGAGACCTTCCGGTAGGGGATGCTGTGTCGCGAGGTATGTTAGAGCCTTCACCTCTAAACGGGAGTCGAGATGCGAGTCCGGAAATTCCCATACGCTCAAGAGAACACACAGCACTATCGCTGCTCTGAGGAATTGAAAGGGCGCGAGTAGTGTAACGCAGGGCGGACGCGTCTTACGCGGCGGGCCTTGCCATTCGTCCATGGACGGTTCTCAAAAGGCTGGTCGACTATCTCCTTGATTGTTCTCCCTTCTATTCCTGACGAACATGCGCCGGTTTCTGCGCGCTGCCGGAAGGCGGGGGCGGTGTTAGCGGGCATCCCTGGTAGGTCGGCTACCAGACGGCGCGCGAATAGTGCTTGTGGAGTCGTTCGTCTCTAGTCAGCAGAGGCGCGTTGTTGGCTTTGGCGTGGGCGACGATAAGGCGGTCGAAAGGGTCCCGGCCCCACTTCTCGACAGAGCCTGATCGACAACTGTCTTGAAAGGCAGTTCGCAGACTCGGAGGCCGATCTGCTCGGAAAGCCTCGATATTAACTTGGTCGTCGGCGTCTTTAGCCGCCCGATCTCATAGAGAAATTCGGGCTCCAGAATCGCCGCCGGCGAAACTACGAATTCATCCTGCACCATGGCGCGCCGTCCGGCGGCTCCGAGCTTTTTTGAATCGCCGGCATACAGCGTGACGAGCACGTGAGTGTCCAGATAAATCACCGAAGTTCGGACCAATATTTGGACCAGTCCATGCCGATGATGTCGTCGGGGTCACCGACGAAAACATTCTTTCTCTTTATTAGGCGATCCAGCTTAGAAGGTCGCTTCTCGGGCACAATCTTTAGCACGGTTCCCTTGCGCACTACTTCAACCGGATTCCCAGTCTCAATCGCCTCATCCAAGATGCGGTAAATATTTTCGCGAAGCTTCGACGCCGTGACTCTCATCGAGACTATCGTCGCACGTACGAGTGGCTTACGTAGGACGTACGATTCAAAAGGCGCGATCAGTTTTTGCGCACGCAGTACGCCATCGCCTCGAGCGCCTGCTGGCACGCCGCACGGTCCACGTCGTAATGCGTCACGGCTCGCATCAGCCGCTCGTTGATGCCATTCATCAGGACACCGCGCTGCTTAAGCCGTGCGCTGATGTCCGCGCTTGTGAGACCCGTTCCGCCCACGTCGAAGATCACGATGTTGGTCATCACCTTGGCGGGGTCTACCGTGATACCGGCAATTCGAGAAAACCCTTCCGCCAACAATTTTGCATTGAAGTGATCCTCAATCAGGTGCTTCGGGGTCTCTTCCATTGCGATCAATCCGGCTGCCGCCAGCACGCCCGCCTGCCGCATGCCGCCGCCCAGCCGCTTACGATAGAGCCTGCCTCGCGCTATGGCCTCCGCCGGACCGGCCAGCAGAGAACCTACCGGCGCGCCCAACGCTTTCGAGACACAGAACATTACAGTGTCCACCGACGCCACGATCTCGCTGACGGGAACACCCGTAGCCGCGGCTGCGTTGAACACGCGCGCTCCATCCATGTGCACTTTCAATCCCCGATCGTGAGCGCCGCCGCAGATCTCGCGAATCCTGTGCAACGGGTACACGGTCCCTCCCGCCATGTTGTGCGTGTTTTCGATTTCAATCAGTCCGGTCCGCGCCCAGTGCGGTCCATGGGGCCGGATGGCGCGGTTCACCTTTTCCCAAGTAAGGATGCCATCTTCGGTTTCGATGGTCCGCGCTAGACACCCGGAGAACCAGGCCATCATGGCCAGTTCATAGTTGAGCACGTGCGAGCGCGAATCGCAGATGACCTCCTGCCCGTGCTCGGTGTGCAGCTTGACCGCGATGGTGTTCCCCATGGTGCCGGAGGGGACGAATAGCGCCGCCTCTTTGCCGGTGATCTCGGCGGCCCGCTGCTCCAGCAGGTTGACCGTAGGGTCCTCGCCATAAACATCGTCGCCGACTTCGGCCTCCATCATGGCGCGCCGCATCGCCGCGGTCGGCTTGGTGACCGTGTCGCTCCGCAGGTCGATCATGGGGTGATGAACTCCTGAAACACTTCGTTCGAAAGCAGCACGCCGCGGCCGGTGAGGCGGAGCATGCCGTCTTCGGTTTCAAGCAGGCCCTCGTCCAGGAACCGCCGTATGGGCGCCTCGAAGCGCAGCCACTCTTCGGGCAGAGGCCGGACGCCTTTGGTGAGGCGGAGACCCACGAAGAAGCGCTCCTCGTCCAGGTGCGCGGGGGCGGATTCGGTGAGCCCACCCGCGAGATACCGATCGACCGATTCGGGATTCTGGCTGCGCGTGTGCCCGTCGAACGAGTGGGCGTCGGCGCCGAAGCCCACGTACGGCTCGAGCCTCCAATATTTCAGGTTGTGCCGCGACTCGAAACCGGGCTGCGCGAAGTTCGAAATCTCGTACCGCCGAATGCCGAGGCCCGCGAGACGCTCCACGGCCATCTCATAGAATGCGGCGGTGTGCTCGTCGTCCGGCGTCTCCGCCGCGCCGTAACGCACGCCTCCCAGCAGCATTTCCTTGCCCAGGCGGCTGTCCTGGTCCACTTCCAGCATGTAGACGGAAACATGCGGGGGCGCTAGCCGTTCGATCCAGTCGAGCGATACGCGCCAGCTGGTTTCGGTTTGTGCGGACAGCCCGGCGATCAAATCGATGTTCAAATTGTCGATGCCGGCATCGCGGAGCACGGTCAACTCCTGCTCGACAATCTGCGCGGTGTGCTTACGTCCGGTGCGGCGGATCTCGTGCTCCACAAACGACTGCACGCCCAGGCTGACGCGGTTGATTCCGCACTCCGCCCACCCGCGAACTTTTTCCGGGGTGACCGAGCCGGGCGCGGCTTCCATGGTGGCTTCGCTCCAGGGCCGTCCTGGGATGGCCGCCAGCAGCGCGCGTAAATCCTCGACTTCCAAGATGCTGGGCGTCCCTCCGCCCAAGTAGACCGTCTCGGGCCTCCACTGCCAGCAATGCGCGCGCAGCTCGCCGCCAAGTGCGTGGACATAGCGCCGTTCCTGATCGCGCGGGAACACGCCCGAAGCGAAATTGCAATACGTGCACTTCTGCGCGCAGAAGGGATAGGAGAGATAGACGCAGGCCACGCTGTAACAATGATAGCCGGGCGGCCGATTCGGTTAAGCTGGTACCTTGCCTGCGCTCGATTTTCTCCACGCTGCCGCCGCGTTCGGCGCCGCTTTCCTGGCGGGGGTGATCAATTCCGTGGCGGGTGGCGGCACATTGGTGACGTTCCCCACGCTGATCTGGCTGGGCCTGAACTCGGTGACCGCCAACGCCACCAGCACCGTCGCCATCTGGCCGGCCACGCTCGGCAGCATGTGGGGTTATCGCCGGGAATTGCGCGCTACCGAAGCTCGCCTGTTTGCGCTGGTGATTCCCAGCCTGATTGGAGGCCTCATTGGCGCCAGCCTGCTGCGCTTCACGCCACCCGCATTGTTTGACCGGCTGGTGCCGTTTCTGATCCTGTTCGCCACGCTGCTGTTTATGGCGCAGGAACCCGTGCAACGGAGAATGAAATCGGCCCACGCTGAAGGGCATCGATCCGCCAAATGGCTAGCCGGCGCGCTGATGTTTCAACTGATGGTGGGAATCTATGGCGGTTATTTCGGCGCGGGTATCGGCATCCTCATGCTGGCGGCGCTCAGCATCATCGGCCTTACCGAGATCCACCAGATGAATGCCCTCAAGGTTCTGTTGGGCGGCACCATGAACGGCGTGGCCATCCTCTATTTCGTCGCCAACAAAATGGTCTATTGGCCCGACGTGGTCATTATGGTGTTGGGGGCAATCGCGGGCGGGTATGGAGGCGCGGGTTTCGCGCGGCGTCTGGGCGGAACGGCTGTGCGCCGTATCGTGATCGTGGTGGGCTTTGCGCTGGCGCTGTCGTTCTTTATCCGGCGATAAGCTGCACCGGGATGCCGGCCGTCATCAGCGCATTTTCCACTTCCGCGGGACGCAACCGCGTCGCGTCGTACTCCACCGTCAGGCCGTCCTGCGATGGCGCCACCTGGATCTTCTGTATCCCGTAGATGGCATATGCATCGGAGATGCGCGCGAGCAAGACGTCATCGAGAGGCTTCTGCAAGCGGAAATGGATCTGCACCCTGGTCATGTGTGTTCTTTATTATAAGCGGCAGAATTTCGATTCACGTAGGCGCCTCACCGGCGGCGGAGACCGCCGGCGTTACGTAGCGCTGGCGATCTTGTCGCCGGCACGGCAGGCTGGGCAGCGCATGGCGCTGCCCCACACAGGAGTTAGTTTTCACGAGTTAGTTTTTGAGTTAGTTTTCGCTTGACACCCGCATTCAGCTGGGATAGACTCGCCTCACGTTTTTGATCCGGGGAGCAAGGGTGACTGTTTAGTTTTTATTTAATCGCGGCTTCTTAAGTTCCTGGAGGTCGCCCCATGCGCTCCCTGTTGATCGCAGTCTGTTTGTTCGCGCTTGTTTCCGCCGCGTTGGCGCAGTCCGATCGCGGCACGATTACCGGCACCGTGTCTGATCCGGCGGGTGCCGTGATCGCCAGTGCGGCGATTGAGGCTACTAACGCTGCCACGGGTGCGGTTTATGCAGTTGCCAGTTCAACCACGGGCAACTACACCATCGCGCAATTGCCGGTCGGTTCATACAACCTCACGGTAACCGTGGCGGGCTTCAAGAAATTTGTCCGTCCCGGCCTGGTGGTGGAAGTAGCGGGAACGCTGCGCATCGACGTGGGGCTCGAGGTCGGCTCCGCCTCGGAATCTGTCACGGTGGAAGCTGCCGCTCCTTTGCTAAAGACCGAGGGCGGTGAGGTGGCTAGCAATATCTCCACCAGCACATTGGACGAACTTCCGATCCTGACGCTCGCCGGCTCGGCTAACACCCAATCCAACCCGAGCGGCCTGGGTAATATCCGGAACCCGCTGGCCGCGGTCGAACTGCTGCCGGGCGCACGTTTCTCAACCGATTACATCATGCGAATTAACGGCATGCCTTCCAGTTCCCAATCCATCAACCTGGAGGGGCAGGACGCCACCAACGGCTTCTACCAAGGGCGAACCCAGATCAACCAGGCGGGCGTGGAAGCTATCGAGGAAGTCGCCATCCAGACCAGTAACTTCGCCGCCGAGTATGGTAAGGCGGGTGGCGGTTACTTCAACTACACCATGAAATCCGGCACCAACCAGCTCCACGGGAGCGGGTACGACTACTTCGTGAACGAAGCCCTCAACGCTGGGTTACCATTCACGGACGCGGGTACGATCAACTCTACTAAGGAGGGCCAGCACATCCGGAATCCCATCCGGCAGAACGATTTTGGCTTCACGGTAGGCGGGCCTATCGTTATTCCGAAGATCTATAACGGCCACGACAAGACCTTCTTTTTCGTCAGTTTTGAGCAGTTCCGTCAAAGCACTTTCACTAGCAATACCCAGGCCATCGTGCCCACTGTGGCCCAACGCAATGGGGATTTCAGCGCCGCACTCAATCCCAAAGTTCCGTGCAACGGCCCCGATCCGGCCGGCCAGATGGTTTGCCTCAATGAGGTCTTCGATCCCAGCACCCAAAGGCTCGTGGGTGGCTCCGTCGTGCGGAGTCCTTTTCCCAACAACATGATTCCGATGAGCCAGATCGATCCCACGGCGGCAATCGTTCAGAACATGATTCCCCTACCTAACACGCCCGGCCTGGTGAATTACACAGCGCCCGGCTACTCGAATTTTCGGCACACCACCATTCCTTCCCTTAAAATCGATCACATCATCACTGCCAAGATGAAGTTGTCCGGATACTATTCCGTGACGCGCACGGAATCGCCCCAGAGCAACGGCTTCCCGCAACCGTTCAGCACGCTGCAATCCGAAAACTATTTGGCGCAAACCGTCCGCCTCAATCTGGACGCGACCCTCACGCCAACTTTGCTGGTGCACCTGGGCGCGGGCCTCCTGCATATGTCCTATCCGCAGAACGGCCCCACTTACAACCAGACTACCAGCGGCCTGTTTCCGGACGGCGTTGGTTATCCAGCGCAGAACTTCATTTATTTATCGGGCATGTACAGTGCGCTAGGGGGCGGCTGGAGCGGTGGCGGCCCATACCCAACCAATGTCAGCACGGGCTATTTCTTTAACGCGCCATCGCAATACGATATCAAGCCAACCTTTAACGCCAACACTACTTGGGTGAAGGGAAACCATACATTTAAACTCGGGGCGACGGCGCTCTTTGAGGGCCTGCCCACGGTGACCACCGGCCGCGCCCAGGGGGAATATGAATTCTCACCGATCGAGACCAGCGACCCCTGGCAATTCGGTCTGCCGTTCACCACTACGGCCAGTAGCGGATTTGGCTACGCCAGCTTCTTTCTCGGTGTGGCAGACGGGAACCAGATCGGCCGCGTTGCGGATTTGCGGCTGGGCTATCACGCCTATTCGCTCTATGTCCAGGACAGTTGGAAGGTCACTCGCAAGCTGACCTTCGATTACGGTCTGCGCTGGGATTACGCGAACCTGTGGCAGGAAGAATATGGCCGTATGCAGAGTGCCGGCTTCAATATTCCCAACCCGACCGTGGGCGGGCGGCTGGGTGCGCCGGAATACCAGGCCACCTGCGGCTGCCAGTTTGCCCAAACCTACCCCTACTCCATCGGACCCCATCTAGGCGTGGCGTACCAAATCACACCCAAGACCGTGTTCCGCGCGGGGGGCGCCATTTCCTACGGGTCGCAAGCGGATGACGCAGGCGTGAGCCACAGCGCTGCGGATTATCTTTCTCTGGGAACCCCGGCTTACGGAGCGCCCGCGGCGATTCTGAAATACGGAGACTCCTTCGGCCCGGGGAATGTGTACGGCAATCCGGTGCTCACGTGGCCGAATTCGTTTCTCACCACTGCTTATTCGCCGGCTCCTACGGCTTCCGGGGTGATCCCTCCCGCCGCACCGTTTATCTCGATTGCGGCCAACGCGGGCCGGCTGCCGCGCATCTTTCAATGGAGCATCGGCTTCCAGCGGGAGATCTCACCCAACCTGGTGGTGGATGCCGCCTACGTGGGTAATCGCGGCGCCTGGTGGGTGGCGCCGGAAGCTTCCTCGCTCAATTACAATGCCCTCACCCCTCAGGGCTTGCTCTCGCAATATGGAATCAACGTGACCAATCCGGCGGACGCGAAGCTGCTCAATACGCCCATCAATTCGCCAGCCGTCATCGCCCGCTTCCCGTACCTGGCCAATCCCAACAGCGTCTATCCTGGATTTCCCGCCACCCAACCCCTGGGGCAGGCGCTGCGGCCGTACCCGCAGTGGCTCGGCATCCCGCCCTTCCTGGGGCCGCCCATGGGAGATACATGGTACGACTCGCTCCAGATAAAGATGACGAAGCGGTTCTCGCATGGGTTCAGCTCGCAGGTGGCCTACACCTGGGAGAAGGAACTCACCGACGGTACGAACTCCAATACGGCCTACCTCACTCCCTCCCCGCCGCTGATCAACGACGTGTTTAATTACGGGCTGAACAAAGAGATTTCCGGCTTCAGTCTGCCCCAGGAGCTGGTTATTTCGTTCAGCTACATAACGCCCAAACTGCAGGCGGACGGCGCCGGTCTCAAAGCGCTGTCGTGGGTAGCACGTGACTGGACCTTGAGCGGCGTTCTGCGCTATCAGAGCGGCCAGATCCTGCAAAGTCCGGACTCCGCCAATGGCCTGCTGGCAAACCTGCAGCGAGGACCGTCCAACAATCCCGCGATTTGGGGCGGCGGCTACACGTTCCTGGATCGGGTGCCCGGCCAGCCTCTGTTCCTGGTGAATCCCAACGCCACGTTCGATCCCACCACGCAACTGGTGATGAATCCCAAAGCGTGGGTGGAACCGCCGTATGGCACGTTCGGCGAATCGGCAGCCTACTTCAACGACTTTCGCTGGCAGCGGCAGCCCGCAGAAGGCATGGCGCTGGCGCGCACCTTCCGCATCAAAGAGAGAACATCGCTGCAGGTCCGGGCGGAATTCCAGAACATCTTCAACCGCTTGTTCTATTCCCTGCCCACCGATAGCGGAGCCACTACGATCACCACGCCCACAGGCCACGCCAACCCCGGCAGCACTTTGTCCTCGGGCTTCGGGTTTGTTCCCTGGCTACAGGGCGCTGGGGCTCAGCCACGCAGCGGGCAACTGGTGGCGCGGTTCACGTTCTGATTGGCGACAGAGTGCCGAAGGCGAGTACCGGCCGGCAATATGATCGGTAACTCGCCAGGCACATTAGGCAGATCGCTTGGTGTATCCTTAGCCCTGTGTTGTATCGCATACGTCGACGTTACGAAGCGCTCGTCACCGCCGCTTTTGTCATTCTGGGTACGCCCTTAGCATCGACGCATTTAGCCGCTCAGTGGCTGAAGTATCCCACCGCGGGAGTGCCGCGAAAGCCCGATGGCAAGGTGGACATGTCGGCTCCCTCGCCTCGGATGTCAGATGGCAAGCCTGATTTTTCCGGAATCTGGACTACTGGAGAGCCCTTTGATCGCCGCGCGCTTGGCTTGTCGAGTCCCAAGGATCTGGCAGGTCCGAAGGATCCGCAAAGTTCGCACGATGTGCAGAGTCCTGGTGACCCCACTGCAATCGTCGGCTCGCGCCAAATGGCCAATATCGGTATCGATCTTCCCGGAGGGTTGCCCTATCGGCCTTGGCTTGCGGCACTCGCCAAAGAGCGCACCGACAACCTGGCGAAAGACGACCCCCACGTCAGGTGCTTGCCGGATAACTTTCTTCGCGCGTATGGGATGCCGCATTTGCTGAAGTTCGTCCACACGCCAGGTCTTTTCGTGATGCTGAATGAAATGAACGCCGGATACCGCCAGGTATTCACGGATGCGCGGCCGTTGCCCGAAGATCCGACCCCCTCGTGGCAGGGATATTCGTCGGGGAAATGGTCTGGCGATACCCTGGTGATCGACACGATCGGACTGCGCGACGATACTTGGATCGATTGGAACGGAAGTGTACTGACCCAGGCATCCAAAGTGCGAGAGCAAATCCGGCGCCCGGACTTCGGACACCTTGAAATCCAAGTTACCGTCGATGATCCCAAGGCTTATACGAAGCCGTGGACAGTCACCTTAACGCAGCGCATCATGGTCGACACAGAGTTGATGGACGAGATCTGTTTGGAGAATGAGCAGTCCGTCAAGCACATGAAGTGATTGCCGTTCTAGCCCCGGGAGCAGACCACCGGTTTCGGTGGCGCCCTGTTAACGGGTCACCGGGATGAAACATCGGCCAAACAGGTCCCCGACTCGCCCGATACAATTCACAGTCCTCACGTTTTACTTTACCGCTCGATACTATTGGAGAACGTTACTTGCGCCGCGCCGGATCAGAATCGCTTCACGGTCCACCAGAATTTGCTTGACCCGTTTCCCTCAAACACCCCCGGGCATTACTCTTCACGTTGTGCTGAAATAGTAATAGCCATGGCTACTATGCTCGAACTCTTCTCCGATGACGACACCCGGATGATTTTTGACAGCCTCACGAGCCGTAAGAGGGCCGATCTCCGTGGACTTCGAGAGAGCCTGAACATTCCGGAAGAGAAGGCGTCCTCCGCCCTGGAAAAGTTAGTCAGTGCCGGCTTGGTAGAACAAGTGAACGGGCCCGTACCGGATTTCAATACCTATTATCTGACCGCCAAAGGCCTGGCCGCCAGCCGTCAACTGCGCGCCGTCAGCTAAACACCGGCCGGAGCTTCCGCATCGCGCCTTCGTAGTCCGCAACAAGCCAAAAGGCGGCTGTGCATGCCTATTTCAGTGAGCTGGTAGCCCGGTCCGGAAAAGCGCGGGCGAACGCCAGCGCGCGCAGGAACTTCGCGTCGGCATGGTACTTTTGCTGATAAGTTTCGCTGTCTTGGATGAGCCTTTCTCCGGCATCCTTGCCGAATGCGTCCAGAAGATAAGCCGTCAGCTTGCCATCGTCAAGTCGTATTAATCGGTTGGCAAGCGCCGTGGTGCGGTCGCTCTCTATTTGAACCTGCCGATGCTGTACCGCTGTCACGGCCGGATCGCGCGCCTTGCCTGTCCACTCTTGAAACGCCAATACCCCTTTTCCGAAAATGGTAATGTTTGTGTTGCTCAACACAGCTTCGAAAGCGAATACGCCGAACAGCGCATAAAACATCGGCGTAAGGACCGGGCCGCCCGGTAATTTGGTTTGCAGAAGACTCGCTGCCATGGCGGCTGCCAGTGTATTGAAAAAGCCGGCGAGCGCGACGTACAGAAACGAAGATCCGACAAAGCACGAAAACAGGCTGGCTTTGGAGCGGAACTGCAGCTCCACCAGGGCGGCGATCAAACTGAAGAGAAGCGACCATTCCACTGCGCGCGCCACTGCCGAGTCCGGTGGCGCCCCTCCGTCCAGTGGGCCAATCTGGATCTCCCAGGGCGTACCCAGTGGCTGGGTGTCGTTGTACAGCAGCTTAGCCCCGTCGCGGATCGTGACATTGACGCTCTCTTGGGATTGGCCCTCGGCCGGAAACTGAAAGGTCCCGTCGCTGTTGATCTGTCCTTTTCCCCGCTCGTTTCCTCGGTCGTCGCTCACGTCGACCAAAAAGCTGTGACCAGGCGCCGGCGCGGGCTGAACGGAACCCTTCACGGTAATGTTTTGCGGCGCGCCAAGCGAAACCAGCGCGTACGTCGCTATGATGGCGACCCACACCGGTCTCCTGCGCTGGTCCCGCTTCTCGTCCGGAACACCAATGTCACTTCCCGGTATTCTCCGCACTTCACCCTTTCCCTGCAGCAGGAACTCCGGGTTTGGCTTTTTCGTGCTGGACCTTGTCGTAAAGAACCTTGACTTGCTTCTTCGCGTCCGCGGAACCTGCTCCGGCGTGGTCGAACTCCGTTAGTGCGTCTTGCAGGTAGGTCTGAGCGCCGTCATAGTCCTTACTCCCAACGGAGATCGCTCCCAACGCCGCGTTAGTCTTCGCAGTTTCCAAATACAGTGGTTGCAATTGATCCGGAGGCGTCGCGTCCTTCACCGTCACCAGCAGCTTATGATCGGCTTGCAACTTTCTGCGGAGCACAACGATTTGGTTGGACCGCCATGCCCGGCAGCGCGTCTGCGGGTCGGCGGTCATGACCCAGTGCGCGCCCCCTTCTTCGACGATGGACCATTTCTCCAGGGAATCCGCGACGTTTTGGGGTGGAAGGTTTAAAGCTGCTTCCGCCTTGGCGTAGAAATCGGGGCTGGGGTCGCAGGAACCGGCAAGCTCCTGAGGAGACTGGTGTACGGTCCAAAACACAACGTACTTGCCGGTCAGTTCGGCGGACAATTGAACCTGTTCACCCGGGCGCGCCACCTTCCAGACGAGACCGGAATATGGAGGAGAGGGAGCAAAGGTATCGCCTTCAAGCGGGTCGATCAACTTGAGTTCCTCAAAGCTTTGATCTCTGACGGAGACGTGGATCTGGTCGCCGCCCTTTAATTGATAAGCAGCGAAATCGAATGAGAATTCTCCACCGTCGCGCAAGAATCTGGTGCCTCCCTTACGGTTCGGCCCATCAATCCTGATTTCTCCCTTATCCACTGGCTTATGATTGCCGTACCACTCCACTCGCCCCTGGACCACGGCCCCATTTTGTTGCGCGGCTAGAGTACTCGCGAAGAATGCAGCTGTCAGCAATGAGCGGATCCACTTCATAGCTTTTCCACCACCTCCCAACCTCACTGATTCTATTCTTAGTCGAAAATCAATTCAAGCGAACTGCGGCATTGGACCCTGGCTTTCCATTTTGCCGACTCACTCGATAACTTCCGGCCATCGATCCGGGCCTTTTCTTGCTTTGCCGGTTGTCACTTTTGTCAGTGCCGAACGGACCGGAGCGTTTACTCGTATCTCAGCGCCTCAGTCGGGTTCAAATGCGCCGCGCGGTTGGCGGGGAGCATCCCGAAGATCAACCCGACCATGCACGAGACTCCGAACGCCACCACGATGGCCACGGGCGAAATGGGAATCTTCACGTCGGCGAAGAGCTGCACGCTCAGCGGGAGTGCGATTCCCAACAGAATCCCTATGCTGCCGCCGGCCAGGCTGACGATAACCGCTTCCGTCAGAAATTGCAGCAGAATTTCCCGCGGCGACGCACCCACCGCTAAACGCAAGCCGATTTCGCGCGTCCGCTCGGTCACCGTCACCAGCATGATGTTCATGATGCCGATGCCCGAAATGATCAGGGTGATGGCCGATACCAGAACCAGAACCGCGGAAAGGATCAGGGAGATATTGCGGACAGCGTTGAGAATCGCCGTCAGCGTATCGACGCGGTAGTGCGCGCCCGGCCGGTGCCGCGCTTCCAGAATGTCCTGCACGCGCATCGCCACCCGGTCCACTTCCTGCGGCGACCGCACTTGCACATACATCGGGTCGATGCGCTCCACCGGCGTGAAGTACTTCAGCACGGTAATGGGAATCAGGATGGTATCGCGCTCCACCTCCGATTGCCCAAAGGTCTCGACCTTTTCGTGGAACGTGCCGATCACCGTGAACTGAACGCCGAACAGCTTGATCACGCGGTTCAGAGCGGCGCTACGGCTGCCATAAAGGCGTTCCGACAGGTTGTCGGTGAGCAGGGCGACTTTGGTACGCAAGGTCACATCGCTATCATCCAGAAACCGTCCCGAGCTGGAAACGATGTTGCGCACGGACTGATAGGCGGCATCGGTGCCGATGACCTTGGCGTCCTCGGCCCTGGCGCCAATCAGAATGTGGTCGAAGTTGGTCATCACACCAGTGGCCGCGACAATGTCGGGGGCGAGTTGCTGGCGGATCGCATCCACATCGGCCAGCTTGACGTAGTCGGCGTCGGCGGTGGTGATCGTGGGTCCGCCGGCGGCAGCGTAATACGCAAAGATGATGTTGGAGCCCACTCCTTCCACCTGCTCCAGGATGTAGTCGCGGCTGGTGAGCGAAATGGTGACCACCAGAATCACCGACGCTGTGCCGATGACCATGCCGAGGCCGGTCAGCAGGGAACGGATGGGATTCGCGCGCAGAGACTGGATGCTGAAGCTGAACGCTTCATTGATGAACATCGGGCGGTTCTATCCGCCCTGAATTTGCCGGAGCAATTTTCGGGCATCGGACTTAGGCGGGTCGTCCGGGGTGATGGTGGCACTCAGGTAACGATTGAGGAGATCCTTAGCAACTTCCAGATTACGCCCGGACTTTATGTACACGTCGGCCTTAGCATACATCAGCTTGGGGCTGTTGGGGGCCAACTGTTCGGCACGGGCGAAACTCTGGTCCGACTCCTGGTAGCGGCCCTGTTTGGCCAGCAGGCGGGCCAGGTCGATAAAGCGGCCCACCTGGTGTGGAGCCAGTTCGATGGCGTGCCGTAAGTGCTCCTCAGCACTGGCCATCTCCTTGCGTTTCTCGAGCAACGTGGCTTGCGCATAGTGGCCCTCGGCCGGGTCAACCTCGGCGATCCGTGCGGCTATCGCCTTGGCTTTGTCAAAGCCACCGCCCAGCATGCCGGGCGCTTCCAGGTAGTACTCCAGAAGATCGTTCAGAGCTTCGATGTTACGCGGGTCGAACTCCACCGCCTTTTCGAAATACTGGCGCGCTTTGGAAGCGTGCCCTATTGCCGAGAAAGGATTGGACGTTTCCGCCCTCCGGCCATAAGCCCGCCCCAGCCAGAGCGCGTATTGGGAATTGCGCGGCTCAGCGGATTCGGCTCGTTCCAATGAGTCGGTAGCTTTTTTGAAATCGCCCATCATGTAGTAGTTACGGCCGAGCAGCTCGTAAACTGGGGCGTCTTTTTGAGGAATCGCCTGCAGAGCAGCTAGCGACTGCTCATACTCGGTGAGATGGTATAACTTCAGCGCTTGCTCGAGATCGGTAGCGCCCGCGCAAGGGACAAGTGCCAAAGCTAACAGAACCCAAGACTTCACCCTGTCACCCATTGCATTAATTTTACCCTAACTAAAGTGATGATTACGGCGGGGTTTTCGTTTCAGATTGATTGGGGCAGTGCTTTAGAGTACCCCCAGCGGCTTCTTGCGATCGGCAACTTCCTTGGCGCGGAACTTGGCAATGCGCTCAATCAACTTCACGGGAACGGGCTGGGAAAACGGGAAGCGAATCGTGCTCTTGGCGACCTCGTAGGTAGCAAGGTCGTCCTGGAAAACCGCGAGCAGGTCAGCGGTGGCGGGGTAAAGCGAGTAATGCTTCTTCCACCCGGCGAAATAGAGCACGGGGCCGCCGTGCAGTTTGTAGGTTGGGATCTTGTATGAGATCACTTCCTCGGCGCCGGGAACAGCCTTGCGGATGGCGCCTCTCACGCGCTTGAGTATGGGCTGCACGGGCTCGGGCTGCGAGGCGATGTACTCGTCCACGGATTGGAAGCCGGTCTTGGCCATCGTGTCGAACGGTTTCAGCCGTCCAGATTATAGGAGCGTATCGGAGGATGCAAGGCTAGAAAAATCTGCGCCGCCGAGGCCGGCGATCCATTAAGCTTAGGGTAGGGATGCGGCCGCCTGTCATCTGCGGGTACTTGATCCGAGCCGCCAGCTGGATCGTGCCGGCGAGCCTACGCTCGTCGTGGCGTCTGAAATGGGATTCGCTGTTGGAAAACGGATGGATCCTGCTCGAACGCGGTGAACTGAACCGCGCTGGAGAGGAGTGGCTGGCCTCCTGTTGCTGGGCCGGCTTCCGAGATGCGTTGCGCACCCGGTTGCCGCTGTTCCGCTCTCCGGGCTTCCTGCTCACCTCCGCCCTGGCTGCGCTGGCGCTGGTCGGCATTCTTACGCAGGGCTTCCGCGGCACGCGCGCTCTCTTTGAGCCATTGCCGGTGAAGGACCCCGGCAGCCTGGTGGCGCTGCGATACACCGGTATGGTGGGCCAGCCCTCGGGCGTGCCGCCCCGTCTATTACCGCTGTGGGCCACCAAGGCCTCCCTGGTCTCGGGGATTGCCGGTTTTTGGCATCGTCCTTATTCGCCGCACGGGCGCGTAACACCCAACTTTTTCGATCTGCTCGGGGCCCAGCCGGCTCATGGAAGGCTGTTTCGCCCCGAGGATCGGGACACCGCCGTTCTGAGCGATTGGACCTGGCGGAACACGTTTCATGCGGACCCGCGGATACTTGGCCGGCGAGTCACAGTGGACGCGGCCGATTACACCGTGGTTGGCGTGCTCCCGGATTCCTTCTGGGCGATCTCTCCGCAGATCGGCATCTGGACGCCCTTCCACGTGCAGTCGCAGCCGGATCCCAGTCTGCCGGTTCTCATCGGCGCCATTGTGCGTTTGAAGCCAGGCGCATCCTGGCAGGCCTTGCGGGCCGATCTGTTCCGTACGGCGAAGGAAGCGAACCAGGTGCTGCCCCGGCCGCCCGAAACCTGGTGGGCCCCGCTACCCAGTTCGCAGCTGCCTGGGTACTTGCTGGGGATTGCGTTTGCGATTGCTGTGGGTGCGTTTCTGGTGGCGCGGCAGCAGACCGTCGGGCTGCACCATAGCTGGCGCTACTGGCGCTTTCTGGCATCCAAGACCCTGCTGCTGGTACTGATACCGTCGCTGCTTTGGATCGAGAGCGGAAGGTTCGTTCCGATTCCCGCGCGGCTGGCAGTGATGCTTCTGTTTCTTGCCGCATGTGCCTTCGCGCTGTGGTGGAGCTTTGCCGATCAACGCCGGCGCTGCCCGGTATGCTTTGAGCGGCTGGCGCTGCCGATCACCTTGGGATCGTGGTCCAGCGTGCTGGAACCGGCGACCACGGAGTTTCTCTGCGAGTTCGGCCACGGGTCGCTATGCGTGCCGGAAACCGAACAAGGGGAGCGTGATCGCTGGACAACGCTCGACGCCTCCTGGCGGGATTTCTTCGATAAGGTGACGTAAGACACCGCGGTTTTTACGGAGCCGTGACCAAAGGGAGCGGTGCTTTCGCCCCACCTACCAGTGGTGCTAAGCTGGTTTTGGGAGACAAGCGATGGTTATCGGTGTCCCGAAAGAGATTAAAGATCACGAGACCCGCGTGGGGCTGGTGCCCAGCGGCGTCACGGCCCTGCGTGAGGCAGGTCACGAAGTGCTGGTGGAGGCGCATGCCGGCGAGGGCAGTTCCATAACTGACCGCGAATACATGCAATGCGGCGCGGCCATCATACAGAGCGCTGCCGACATCTGGCGGAAAGCCGACCTGATTGTCAAAGTCAAAGAGCCGCAACCGGCCGAGTACGGCTATTTCCGGCCGGAGCTGATCCTGTTTACATACCTGCACCTGGCGCCGCTTCCCGAGCTGACGAATCAGCTGCTGGCGGCCAAGGTAAACGGCGTGGCCTACGAAACCATCCTCGAAGCGGACGGTTCGCTGCCGCTGCTGACACCCATGAGTGAAGTCGCCGGGCGCATGGCGGTGCAAGTGGGCGCGCAATATTTGGAGCGGCCCAATGGCGGGCGCGGCATCCTGCTAGGTGGAGTGCCCGGCGTGGCGCCAGCCAATGTGGTGATCCTGGGGGGCGGCGTAGTGGGTCTGAACGCGGCCAAGATCGCAGTGGGCATGGGCGCGCATGTCACCATCATCGAAAAGAATCTGAATCGCCTGCGCCTGCTCGACGATATCTTCAGCAGCCAGGTGGTGACGCTGGCCTCCAACTCCTGGACCATCGGCGAGAACCTGCGCACGGCGGACCTGGTGGTCGGCTCGGTGCTGATTCCCGGAGCCTCCGCTCCCAAGCTGGTGCGGCGTGAGATGATCGCCACTATGCGGCGGGGCGCGGTGATTGTGGATGTGGCCATCGACCAGGGCGGCTGCTTTGAAACGTCGCACGCCACGACTCACACCGACCCGGTTTATTTTGTCGACGGGGTGCTGCACTACTGCGTCTCCAACATGCCCGCGGCCGTTCCTCACACTTCCACTTTTGCGCTTACGAATGCCACGTTCCCCTACTTGCTGGAACTGGCGAACCAGGGGCTGGAACGCGCCTGCGCGCACCATCCGGCGCTCTCGGCCGGCGTGAACACTTATCACGGTTATGTGACGCACGGCGGTGTCGCCGCATCGCAAGGCCGCGAGTGGCGCGACTTAACCGCTGCCGAATAGCTCGCCATCTCAAGGCCGGTCGAGTTGTAGGATAAGGGCTAGTGTGTCTACAAAGAACCGCTCCCTTTGGTCAGTTTCCGAGCCGTGACCAAAGGGAGCGGTTCTCGACGGCACACACCGAGAGCCTACATGAAACTGCTGGCGAAATTCAATTTGATTCTGGGCCTCGTTCTGGGCGCTGGACTGGCCATCGCGGCCGCGGTCTCGCATCAGTTCCTGCAAAACGACGCGCGCGAAGAAGTGCTGCGGCAGGCGCGGCTCATGATGGAAGCTATGAACGCGGCGCGCGATTACACCACCAAACAGGTCAAACCGCTGCTGGTGAATCAGCAAGAGCATCAGCAGTCATTTCTTCCACAGACCGTTCCGGCATTCGCAGCCACGGAGGGTTTCGCTTATTTGCGGGCCGACTATCCGGAGTATGCATACAAAGAGGCGACGCTGAACCCGACCAATCCGCGCGACCGTGCGGTGGATTGGGAAGCGGACATCACCAGCGCGTTTCGCAACCATCCCAACGGGGCGAAAGAACTGGTGGGCGAGCGGGACACTCCCACCGGGCGATCGCTCTATCTGGCACGGCCGATTCAAGCCGGTGCACCCTGCCTGGAATGCCACAGCGTTAGCAGCACCGCGCCCGCGGCCCTGGTCCGGCGCTATGGGCCGAACAATGGATTCGGCTGGCAGCTCAATGAAATTGTGGGCGCGCAGATTGTTTCGGTGCCCATGGCGCTGCCCGTGCGCATGGCGAACCAGGCGTTTCAGACGCTGGTGATCTATCTGGCGGCGGTGTTTCTGGCAAGCCTCATTCTGCTGGACCTGGTGCTGCTGCTCACGGTGGTACGGCCGCTGCGCACGCTTTCGACGATGGCGGACCAGATCAGCGTGGGGCAGATGGACATGCCGGAGCTGCCCGTGCGGGGCAAAGATGAAATCGCGGTGCTGGCGGGATCGTTCAACCGGATGCGGCGCAGCTTGGAGCGGGCGCTGAAGATGTTGGGGTCGTAGCAGCGAAAAAACCTGACACAGGCAGGGATGCCTGTGCTACCAGACCGAGCGGATGGCGGCCAGGAAGCGTTGGCGATCGGCGGCGGGGATCTCGGCGGCCAGGGCCTTCTGCAATTCCTCGGCACTGCCGGCCGTGCGGGCTGCGCGGGCCACTACCACTTTGGCGATGGGACCGATGTAAGGGGCAAGTGCCTGCGCCAGGCGGTCCAGCACCGCAGGATCGAAAGAAACAGAGGGCGTCGGGGTGGGCGAAACCATCGTCACGGTAGCGCCAGGATCGGTTTTGAAAAACGCTTCACGCTCCTTGGGGTCTTCGATCTGCGCGGCGAGGAACTGCCGGATCTCCGATATGGTGCCGTAGCGGCGCGCCGCGTCGGCCACCAGGTGCTTGGCAATGGGACCTATTACCCGCGAGAGGCGGGTTTCCAGATCGACCAGTTCCGGCCTCGGCGGCAGCGTTGCGCCGGTGGTGGGGATGCCGCTGGGAGCAGCGGGAGCATGGCTGGGAATTTGGCCGGGGTCTCGTAGCGCGGCCTGGAATTCCAGCGCGGTCTGAAAACGCTGGCCGGGCTCTTTGGCGAGCGCGCGCATGATAGCGGCCGAAACGGCGGGCGTCACAACAGGATTAACCGTGGTCGGATCGGGCGGAACGAAGCTCAACTGCGCGTTCATGAGAGCGTGCTCGGACTCGCCCTGAATGGGGCGGTGGCCGGTGACCATTTCATAGAACGTGAGGCCCAGCGAATAGATATCGGAACGGGCGTCGGCCTGACCGGAACGGATCTGCTCCGGCGCCATGTAGGCCAGGGTTCCAACAGCATGGCCGGTGCCGGTGAGGCGCGCTCCGCCGGTGGCGCGCGCGATGCCGAAATCGGTGAGCTTGACGATGCCGCCGGCCGCGATCAGGAGGTTAGCAGGCTTGATATCGCGGTGAATCACGCCGCGCGCGTGCGCAAACGCGAGGGCTGAGAGGACCTGGTCCATGTAATGGACAGCCGACTGCACCTGGACGGGCGCCAGGCGCAGCATCTCTTCCAGACTGACCCCTTCGACCAGTTCCAGGATCATGACGAGTCGATCGTCGATGCGCAGGGCCGTGTGGAGAGCCGCGATGTTGGGATGCTGTAGGCTGGCGTGCACTTTGATCTCGCGAAGAAAGCGGTCGGCCAGCGCAGGATCCTCAGCCAAGTCAGGGAGGACGATTTTCATGGCCTCATCGCGGTCGGTGAGGAGGCTGCGCACGCGAAAAACCTTGCCCATGCCGCCGCGGCCCAGAACACCTGTGACCTTATAATCCCCGAGAACATCGCCGATCTTGATGGGCACTTACTTGACTGTAACGCGCCAGTCACCGGCCAGCGCGAAGGCTACGAGAGCATTCTTGGCGCCGGTGCCGGTGGCAATCGCCACGAACTGGCGGCCGCCGCGCGTGCGGTAGGTCATGGGGACCGCGGCGTTCTCAAACGGCACCTTTCCACGCCACAGCTCCTTGCCATTCTTCTTGTCAAACGCGTACAGGTAGCCATCGCCGCCGCCGATGAACACCAGCCCGCTCTTGGTCACCATGGCTCCGCCGCGGCTGTTGGGCGACCCGAGGCGATCGGGCAAAGCAATACCTTTGAGCAGCGGATGGTTGCGGATGGCCGGGCTTCCTTCGCCTAACGGAACCTTCCAGGCGATCTCGCCGCGGTTCAAATCGATGGCGGTCAGCACAGCGTAGGGCGGCGAAACCAGCGGAATGCCACCGGGCAAGGTAACCGATTCGCCCACGCGCGCAAACACATTGGAGTACTGGACGGCCACCAGCGGGTCGGACCCATCGTTCTTCGCCAAGCGGTTGAGACCGACCGCATTGGCCGCGCGTACGAACAGATAGCCGGTCTCCGGATCGAAGGCGGCGCCGCCCCAATTGGCGCCTCCGCTCTGCGAAGGGCGCTGCAGCGTGCCTTCGAGCGAGGGCGGCGTGAACATCGGGCCGATGCGGAATTTTCGCATCTGCTCCTCCGCCAGCCGATGGATTTCGGGCGTCAGGTTGTTGGCATCTTCCAGGGACACGCCTTGCCCGACAAACGCCGGCGGCTTGGTGGGAAACGGCTGGGTGGCGTATGGTTGCTCGCCCGGCACGTCGCTGTCGGTGGGCACGGGACGTTCGACGATGGGCCAGACCGGCTTGCCGGTGACGCGGTCGAACACGTAGGTGAACCCTTGCTTGGTTACCTGGGCAACGGCATCGATCCGCTGGCCGTTTACAGTGATGGTCACCAGGTTGGGCGGCGCCGGATTGTCCCAATCCCACAGGCCGTGGTGGACGGTTTGGAAATACCACTTCATCTTGCCGGTGGCGGCTTCCAGGCACACCAGGGACTCGGCGAACAGATTGGCGCCGGGGCGACCACCGCCGTAGTAGTCGCTCGATGGCGTCGAAGTCGGTATGTAAAGCAGGCCGCGCGCTTCGTCGAGCGCCATCGGCGCCCAAACGTTGCCGTGTCCG